>OLVS01000244.1_pt1 | contig 34707 bp, 35 predicted proteins | sample 1644121 | NCBI WGS metagenome assembly OLVS01 (sample SAMEA103958121, study PRJEB25191) | human gut metagenome
TTTGATCACGTCCAGATTGTGCTCGATTACCAGCACGGTGTTGCCCGCCTCCACCAGCCGCTGCAAAACCGCCAGCAGCTTCTTCACGTCGTCGGCATGCAGGCCGGTGGTGGGCTCGTCCAGAATATAGATGGTGCGGCCGGTGGAGCGCTTGGAAAGCTCCGTGGCCAGCTTGACACGCTGGGCTTCGCCGCCGGACAGGGTGGTGGAGGACTGGCCCAGCTTCACGTAGCCCAGCCCCACGTCCTGTAGGGTTTGCAGCCGGGCGGCGATCTTGGGCAGGGCGGAGAAGAAGGGCAGCGCTTCGTCCACCGTCATTTCCAGCACGTCGGCAATGGACTTGCCCTTGTAGCGCACCTCCAGCGTCTCCCGGTTGTAGCGCTTGCCGTGGCACACCTCGCAGGGGACGTACACGTCCGCCAGGAAGTGCATCTCGATCTTCAGCACGCCGTCGCCGCAGCAGGCCTCGCACCGGCCGCCCTTGGTGTTGAAGGAGAACCGGCCGGGGCCGTAGCCCCTTGCCTTGGCGTCAGGCAGCGAGGCGAACAGGTCGCGGATATCGTTGAACAGGTTGGTATACGTGGCGGGGTTGGAGCGGGGCGTGCGGCCGATGGGACTCTGGTCGATGTTGATGACCTTGTCCAGATGCTCCTCGCCCTCGATGGCGTCGTGCCTGCCGGGGTGGGCCTTCATGCGGTTCAGGTCAGCGCCCAGCCGCTTGAAGATGATCTCGTTGACCAGCGAGCTTTTGCCGCTGCCGGACACGCCGGTGACGCAGGTCAGCGTGCCCAGCGGCACGGACACGTCGATGTTTTTCAGGTTATTTTCTTTCGAGCCCCGCACCGTCAGCCATTTGCCGTTGCCGGGGCGGCGGTGGGCGGGCACCTCAATACGCTTCTTGCCGCTGAGATACTGGCCCGTCAGGCTGTTGGGGTCGGCCATCACCTGCTGCGGCGTTCCGGCGGACACCACCTGTCCGCCCAGCGCGCCTGCGCCGGGGCCGATATCGATGAGCCAGTCGGCGGCACGCATGGTGTCCTCGTCATGCTCCACCACGATGAGGGTGTTGCCCAGATCCCGGAGCCGCCGCAGGGTATCCAGCAGCTTGTCGTTGTCCCGCTGGTGCAGGCCGATGGAGGGCTCGTCCAGAATATACAGCACGCCCATGAGACTGCTGCCGATCTGGGTAGCCAGACGGATACGCTGGCTCTCGCCGCCGGACAGGGTACCGGAGGAGCGGCTGAGGGTCAGATAGCTGAGTCCCACCGACTGCAAAAACCGCAGACGGGAGCCGATCTCCTTCAGAATCTGGGCGGCGATCATCTGCTGATTGCCCGTCAGGGTCAGGCCGTCGAAAAACGCGATCTCGTCGTCCACCGGCATGGCGGTGGCGTCGTGGATGGACAGGCCGCCCACAGTGACGGCCAGCGCCTCCGGCCGCAGCCGCCTGCCCTGACAGGTAGGACAAGGGCAGGCGGTCATGAAGGATTCGATCTCCTTCTTGCTGGCGTCGGACTGGGTCTCCACATACCGGCGCTCCAGATTGTTGGCGATGCCCTCGAAGGCCTGATGCAGCGTTCCCTTGCCCCGGGGCTGGTCGTATTCCAGCGTCAGCTTTTCGCCCTTGGTGCCGTAAAGGATGATATCCTTCACCTCGCGGGACAGCTGGGCGTAGGGGGTGCGGAGGGAAAAATTGTAGCGTTTGCTGAGGGCATCGAAGTACATGCGGGAGATGCCGTCGGAGCGGATGGAGTTCCAGCCGGTGGCCACCACCGCGCCGTCCAGAATGGACTTGCTCTCGTCAGGGATCACCAGCGTGGGGTCCACCTTCAGCTGCATGCCAAGGCCGGTGCAGGTGGGGCATGCGCCGAAGGGACTGTTGAAGGAGAACAGACGGGGCGCCAACTCCTCGATGGACACGCCGCAGTCCTCACAGGCGTAGTTCTGGGAGAAGGACAAGTCCTGTCCCTCCCGCAGCAGATTCACCGTCACAAGGCCGCCGGACAGGTTGGAGGCGGTCTCCACGCTGTCGGTCAGGCGGGTGGCGATGTCAGGGCGGACGATCAGGCGATCCACCACAATGTCGATCTGATGCTTGTTGTTCTTGACCAGCTTGATCTCTTCATCCAGCTCGTGCATTTCGCCGTCGATGCGGGCGCGGACAAAGCCGCCGCGCCGGGCCTCCTCCAGCACCTTGGTGTGCTCACCCTTGCGGCCACGGACCACCGGGGACATTACCTGAATACGGGTGCCCTCCGGCAGCGCCATGATCTGGTCGATAATCTGATCGATGGTCTGCTGGCGAATTTCCTTGCCGCACTTGGGGCAGTGGGGCACGCCGACCCGCGCCCACAGAAGCCGCAGGTAGTCATAGATCTCCGTCACCGTGCCCACAGTGGAGCGGGGGTTCTTGCTGGTGGTTTTCTGGTCGATGGAAATGGCGGGAGACAGGCCGTCGATATAGTCCACGTCGGGCTTGTCCATCTGGCCCAGAAACATCCGGGCGTAGGAGGACAGGCTCTCCACATACCGGCGCTGGCCCTCAGCATAAATGGTGTCGAAGGCCAGAGAGCTTTTGCCGCTGCCGGACAGGCCCGTCAGCACCACCAGCTTATCGCGGGGGATGGTCACGTCGATGTTCTTCAGGTTATTCTCCCGCGCGCCTTTGATGAAAATTTCCTTTTGCATGGTATTCCTCGATTCTGCATCAATTTGTTGCAGATAAGTGTAGTAAAATCAATTTTTAATGTCAATATGTGTTTGAAATATTTCGCGCTCCGGCGCGACCTACTTTTGCCAATAGCGGCAAAAGTACCTCGTGGCCGGAGCCACGAAACTCTCCGTCGCTCGGAAGCGCGAAACTCTCCTATACGATCACATCCGCTGTTTTCGCCCGGAGGAGATTCAGCAGGTCGGCGGGCTTCACCTGCACCTGATGGCCGATCTTTCCGGCGGAGACGGCGATCAGGTCAAGCTCGTTCACCGTCTCGTGAAACACGGTGGGGAACTGCTTCTTCATGCCCACGGGGGAGCAGCCGCCGTGGACATAGCCCGTCAGGGGCAGCAGTTCCTTCTGGGGCAGCATGGCGATGGACTTCTCCCCCACCGCCTTGGCAGCCTTCTTCAAATCCAGATTTTCCGCCACGGGAATATCGAATACATAGTATGCCCCGCTGGCGCCCTTTGTCACCAGCGTTTTGAACACGCCGGCGGCATCCAGCCCCACCTCCGCCGCCACCGACACACCGTCGATGGGCCCGTCGGGGTCGTAGGAAAAGGCGGTATAGGGGATCTTCTTCTGTTCCAGCGTCCGCATGACGTTGGTTTTTTCTTCCTTGTTCTTTGCCATAGGGACAGCCTCCTTGTTATTGTTAATATCGATACATCGCGATCAGGGACAAAACGAGAATATGGACGGGGTAAAAGGCGTAAAAGCCGTACTGCACCGCCTTGGGGGAAAAGCCTCGCTGGCCGTTATACAGCCAGATGGGCACCAGCGCCGCCAGCGACCAAAGCTCGATGGACACATAGCCGCCCATAGCGGCCAGACTAAAAAACGTCAGTCCGAAAAGCTGGGCGATCATCTTGCTGACCGCTCCGCCGGGAGCACGGTGGACACCGTAGAACATGACCACCAGCAGCATGCCCCAGCCGCCGTAGTCGGTGTTGAGACGCTCCAGCAGGAAGAAGGCGGCTGCCATGACCAAGGCCGTCAGCACAAAGGCCAACGCCCTACGGTTTTTCAGCGCCCAGTCCAGCAGCCAGCACACCAGCGCTCCTGTCAGCAGCGTCCACAGCACGTTCTGGTGATAGCTGTCCCACACCGCGCCGCTGTTCATCAGGTTAAAGGGGATCTCCGACAGCAGGGCGAACGCCAGCAGCCGCAGGGCGTACTTCCTCCGGTCGTGGGTGTACACGCAGCCCTCGGCGATCAGAAAGCAGAAGATGGGGAAGGCCACCCGTCCCACGCACCGCAGCCACAAATCGCCGGGAAACAGCGTGTGGCCCAGATGGTCGACGAACATGGTGCAGATGGCAATGAGCTTCAGGTGGAAGCCGTTGAGGAATGGGATTCTTTGCATGTGTCGTCTCCTTTTGCCAGCAGGATCACGCCGCCCAGCACGCAGGCAACGCCCAGCAGTGTCCAGATACTGAGTGTTTCGTGGAAGAACACCACGCCGGTCAGCGCCGCCACCACCGGCTCTACGTTGGCGATGATGGAGGCCTTACCGCTCTCCACGCCTTCAAGGCCCTTGGTGTAGAAGATGTAGGGCAGCACCGTGGCGATGACCACCAGACCCGCCGTACCCAACCATAGGCGGCTGTCGGGCATGGCGGCGGCCAGCTCCGTGGGATTCAGGAAAAACAGCGAGCCGATGCCCGCCACCAGGAACGTCCAGTAGATCATGGTGTAGCTGTCGTAATGGGCAAGGCCATAGTGGGCGAAGATGGTATAGGTGGCGTAGCAGAAGCCCGCGCCTACGCCCAGCAGCAGGCCTACGGCGGACACGGAGGTGTCGCCGCCCACGATGCCGCTGACCAGCGCACAGCCCGCGAAGGACAGCGCCAGCGCCAGAAGCTTCCGCTTTGTCAGGGGCGCCTTCCACAGCAAGGCGCTCATCAGCACCACGAAGGATGGGGCCAGATACAGCAGGATACCCGCCACCGCCAGGGAGCAGTGCATCTGGCAGTTGAAGTAGGTGATGGCCAGACATAGCACGCTGATCAGGCCCGCTGCCAGAAAGATGGGCAGATGCTTCAGCCTGATACGGAACACCTGCCGGTGGAACAGGGCGAACACCACCGTCAGCAGCACAAGGCTGATGAAGTTGCGGATGAACACGCGGTTCCAGACGGACACGCCCGCCTCGCCCAGCATGCGGTTAAACAGGCCGATGAAGCCCCAGCAGGCCGCGCCCAGAATGACGTACAGATAGGAGATGGTCTTTTTCATGGTTCGTTTCTCGGTTCAGGTGAATTTTGACGCAGCAGCGACCAGATGAGATCGGCGCTGCAGGAATAACGGTTCAGTGAGGGGAAATCCACATCCGCGCCGCGGACAGGCGGCAGCAGCAGACGATCGCCCACCACCGCCATGTTGATGACACTCATTGCGCGACAGCATGCGCTGAGTGTGGGCGCCGATATAGCGGGAAAGCGCGTCGTTCACGGCGTCGCACACCACAAGGTTGATACGGGCTCTGGACGCGATCTCCCACTGCAGGCCCTCCTGCTTTGACGGATGGGCGCGGTTGGCGGCCCGGTTGGCCCGGTCACGCTGGGCCTTGCAGGCGGGCGCGGAGAACTCCGGCTGATGCAGCAGCGCCACCCGCCACGAAAACACGCCCTCGATCCGGCAGATCCGGGCGGTCTCATCGCAGAGGTACGTCCATTGAACGCCCGACGCGGTCTCTATGGCGGTGCAGACTGTCTCGTAGTCGAAAGCCCGAGGAAGGGGGAAGGTGTAGTATTGGGTCGACTCCCGGCGCAAACGTTTTTCCTTGCATTCAAGGCAGACCAGCACACCGGCAAGAAGCACACAGACACCGACTGCCATGGCGGTTTCCCGCCAACTGCCGTCCACGGCAAAGGCGATAGCCAGCATAAGGCTGAACAGGGACGGCAGAAGCAGCAGCCCCTGCGCCAGTCCGAAGCGCTTGGCCGCCCGGATGTCCCGGTGGAATTCTTCCGGGCTGGGCATCATTTGCCGCCTCGCAGTTGGATGATCTGGTCACGCAGCAGCGCGGCGTACTCGAATTCCAGCATTTTGCTGGCGGCCTTCATTTCCTTTTCCAGACGGGCGATGGTCTCGGCCCGCTCCCGGTCGCTGAGCTTCTTCTTGGAGAGCTGGGACGCCTCCTCGGCGCTATGGCTGATCTCCACCATCTCCCGCACGCTCTTGCGGATGGTGCGGGGCGTGATGCCGTGGGCCTTGTTGAAGGCGTCCTGTAATTTCCGGCGGCGCTCCGTCTCGTCCATGGCGGCCCGCATGGAGGGCGTCACCGTGTCGGCGTAGAGGATCACCAGACCCTCGGCGTTGCGGGCGGCGCGGCCAATGGTCTGGATCAGGCTGGTCTCGCTGCGGAGAAAGCCCTCCTTGTCCGCGTCCAGTATGGCTACCAGACTGACCTCCGGCAGATCGAGGCCCTCACGCAGCAGGTTGATGCCCACCAGCACATCGAACTCGCCCAGTCGCAGGTCGCGGATGATCTCCATCCGCTCCAGCGCCGCCACGTCGGAATGCATGTACCGCACCCGGATGCCGTTTTGACGGAAGTGGGCGGTCAAATCCTCCGCCATCCGCTTGGTGAGGGTGGTCACCAGCACACGCTCGTTCCGCTCCGCACGGGCGCGGATCTCGGCGGACAGGTCGTCGATCTGGCCTACCACGGGCCGCAGCTCGATGCGGGGGTCTAACAGTCCTGTGGGGCGGATCACCTGCTCCACCACCTGGTCGGCGTGCTGCCGCTCGTATTCGCCGGGGGTGGCGGAGACGTAGATGGCCTGATGGAAGCGCTCCTCGAACTCCTCAAATTTCAGAGGGCGGTTATCGAAAGCGCAGGGCAGGCGGAAGCCGTAGCGCACCAGACTCTCCTTGCGGGCACGGTCGCCGTTGTACATGGCACGTACCTGGGGCAGCGTTACGTGGCTCTCGTCCACGAACAGCAGGAAGTCGTCGGGGAAGAAGTCCAGCAGCGTCATGGGCGGCGACCCGGCGGGCCGCTGGGAGATGATGCGGGAGTAGTTCTCGATGCCGGAGCAGTAGCCCAGCTCGGTCATCATCTCCATGTCGTATTCCGTCCGCTGGCGCAGACGCTGGGCCTCCACCAGCATGTTGTTTTCCTCGAAGAATTGCAGCCGCTCCGCCAGCTCCTTTTTGATCTGGGCCATGGCGGCGTCCATCTTGTCCTTGGGGGTCACGTAGTGGCTGGCGGGATAGATGGCCACGTGGTTCAGGGTCTTCATGGCAGCGCCGGTGACGGGGTGGAACTCGGTGATGCGGTCGATCTCATCACCGAAGAACTCCACGCGGATGGCCCGGTCTTTATAGTAGGCGGGGTACAGCTCCACCGTGTCGCCCCGGACGCGGAACACGTTGCGCTGGAAGACCACGTCGTTGCGCTCGTACCGGTCCTCCACCAGACGGCGCAGCAGCTCGTCCCGATCCATGGTCATGCCGGTGCGCAGGGAGATCATCATGCGGGCGAAGTCGTCCGGCTCGCCCAGACCGTAGATGCAGCTGACGGAGGACACCACGATCACGTCACGCCGCTCCAGCAGGGCGCAGGTGGCGCTGAGCCGCAGGCGGTCGATCTCCTCATTGGTAGAGGCGTCCTTCTCAATATAGGTGTCGGTGTGGGGGATATAGGCCTCCGGCTGGTAGTAGTCGTAGTAGGAGACAAAGTACTCCACGGCGTTTTCCGGGAAGAACTCCCGGAACTCCTCGCACAGCTGGGCGGCCAGCGTCTTGTTGTGGGCCAGCACCAGCGTGGGGCGCTGCACCTGCTCGATGACCTTGGCCATGGTGTAGGTCTTGCCGGAGCCGGTGACGCCCTTGAGCACCTGTTCCCGCAGGCCCAGATCCACGCCCTGGGCCAGCTTTTCGATGGCCTGAGGCTGGTCGCCCGCGGGGGAGTATTCGGAATGGACTTTGAATTGAGGCATAGGGGTTCTCCTTTGGAGTGTTTCGCTCTCCGGAGCGACCTACTTTTGTCAACAGTGACAAAAGTAGGCAAAAACACCGGAAGGAACCTCCGGTTCCTTCACCTCCGGGCGCGCTATAATGTGTACAAAATTGTCAGTGTTTGCCGCACGATCACAGAGGATTGCCTTTTTCGATTCGTAAAAGAATCGTCTCTGCACCAGCGCCGCTACCGCTAATGCAGTGCGGAAAAGTCATTTTTGCATTCACCGTGCGGTGGGGTGAGGGCACCCTACCCTACGCAATTCTACCGTAACCGTTTCGTAGGGCGGCCTGCCCTCAGGCCGCCGCGTACAGCGCATCAGTTTCTACCATTGATAACGCCAGCGGCAGCGGCGCAAAACGGAAGTCAATGCGTCATACGAAACGACAACAGCGGTGTCCTGTGAACGCGTAGTATAAGGCATCATATCTGTAAAAGGCATAGCGTGCGCGGATTCTTAAACCGCAGGTTTAAGTGGCGGTTTTGGGTACTTTTGTCGCCACGGACAAAAGTACCTCGTCCCCGAGGGGACGAAACTCCCCCAAAAATTAAAGTAAATACCCACTCTGGTTCATACTGACAAAATCATTGTCCGCCACGATGATGTGGTCAAGCAATCGGATATCCATGGTTTTCAGCGCGTCGCGCACCCACAGCGTCACCGCCCGATCGCTTTCCGATGGCAGCGCCACGCCGCTGGGGTGGTTGTGTGCCAGCACCACGGCGCTGGCACCGGACAACAGGGCGTTTTCCACCACCTGCCGCACGGAAAGTGCCGTACAGTCGGCGCTGCCCTGAGACAGCTTCTTGCAGCTCAGCAGCTTGCCCTTTCCATCCAGACATGCCTGATACAGCAGCTCCTGCCGCTCATGCCCCAGCAGCTCCAGAAAGTAGCGGCCGCATTTGTCCACACTGTTCAGCACCCGCTCCTTCCCACCGCTGCGCATGGCCCGCTTCTGCACCTGCGGCAGCAGCGTCAGGAACAGCGCCGCGCTTTCGCCCACGCCGTCCACCTTGGACAGCTCCTCCAGCGGGGCGCTGAACACATTTTGCAGCGAGTCGAATTTTTGCAGCAGCCGGTGCGCGATCTCGTTGGTGTCCTTCCGGGGGATGGCGTAGTACAGCAGCAGCTCCAGCACCTCGTGGTCGGCAAAGCCGTCCAGTCCCTGCCGGCGGAACTGCTCCTTTTTCCGGGCGCGGTGTCCGTCGTGCAGTCCCATGGTGTGACCCCCCTTCCTTGTTGAGTGCGGTTTTTATCAACTATACAGTATACCACACTGCGTTTTCCGACACAAGGCGTATTTATAAAACATTTTTTCGACTGCGATAAAAAAGATACCCATCGCTCTTGACAAGCCCTTTATTTTGACATACTATAGCATAAGATGAATGTTCACCGGTAGGTAAGGCTACCGCAGGGATATGGACTGCTGCCGCGAAATGGTGGAGACACCACGAGAGGGTTTGAACAGGCGATATCGAAACCAAGGTATCATCTAACGCAGTTTCACCGCCCGGCGATGCTAAAGCTTGTAACGGTAGGGCAAGAAGCACCCCCATAGGCTTGCTTCCCGCTTTCACCGCAGCGCCTGCCGCGCTGGGGTGTTTTTTTGTGCCCGAAGCAGTGGGCGAACCATGGAAAGGAGGAACGCGGCATGATCGATTTGGAAAACAAAATGGATGCATTGCTGGACGAGATCAGGGAGATGATCCACGAGAAACGCTATGCCGACCTGCGTGACATGTTCCTGCCCATGGAGAGTGCGGATATCGCCCAGATCCTGGAAGAGGCCGGGCCTGAGGTCATGCCGCTGCTGTACCGGCTGCTGCCCAAGGAGACGGCGGCGGAGGTATTCGTGGAGCTGGAGAGCGAGAGTCAGGAGATGCTCATCAACGGCTTTTCCAACACCGAGCTGAAGGAAGTGCTGGACGAGCTGTATCTGGACGACGCCGTGGACATCGTGGAGGAGATGCCCGCCAGCGTGGTGATCCGCATTCTGGATAAGGCCACGCCGGAGATGCGCAAGTCTATCAATGAAATTCTGAAATACCCGGAGGACAGCGCCGGTTCCATCATGAACATGGAATTCCTGTCCCTGAAGAAGGATATGACGGTGGCGGACGCCTTCAAGCGCATCCGCCGCATCGGCGGCGAGCTGGAGACCATCAACATCCTGTACGTCACCGATCCCACCCGCCGCCTGCTGGGCGTGCTGTCCGTCCGCGACCTGCTGCTGGCGGACGAGGACGATCTCATCGAGGATATCATGGATCCGGACGTGGTGTGGGCCAAGACCACCGACGATAAGGAGGACGTGGCTCAGGCGCTGAGCAAGTACGACTTCCTCGCCATGCCCATTGTGGATCTGGAGAAGCGGCTGGTGGGTATCGTCACCGTCGACGACGCTATGGACGTTATCGAGGAGGAGACCACCGAGGACTTCGAGAAGATGGCCGCTATGCTGCCCTCCGACAAGCCCTATCTCCGCGCCGGCGTGTTCGACACGTGGAAGGCCCGTATGCCGTGGCTGCTGATCCTGATGCTGTCGGCCACCTTTACCGGCATGATTTTGAACCATTACGAAAACGCGCTGGCGGCCTGTCTGGTGCTGAACGCCTACATCCCCATGCTGTCGGGCACCGGCGGCAACTCCGGCACGCAGGCGTCGGTGGCGGTGATCCGCGCCCTGAGTCTGGGCGAGGTGGACTTCTCTGACGTGCTGGCGGTGCTGTGGAAAGAGGTCCGCGTAGCCTTCCTGTGCGGCGCGGCGCTGGCCGCCGCCAACTTTGTGAAGATGCAGCTGGTGGACAGGGCGCTGCTGGGCAACAGCGAGGTCACCATGGCGGTGTGCCTGGTGGTGTGCCTGACGGTGATGTTCGTGGTGATCTTCGCCAAGTGCGTGGGCTGCTCGCTGCCGCTGCTGGCGGAGAAGATCGGCCTTGACCCGGCGGTGATGGCCAGCCCGTTTATCACCACCATCGTGGACGCCACCAGCCTGCTGATCTATTTCGCGCTGGCGTCGGCGATACTGGGGATATAAAAACTGGCGAAAAGTCTTACAATTTCAAAAATTTTCAACTGCATATTCCCGATTCTGGCGGACACACTAAGGTCAGGCAAACGGAAAGCCACGCTTTCCGCGCCTGACCTTACTTTTTTATTCGGGAGGAAACCACAATGAGCAATTACGAAAAGTGCGGCTGCACCAACGACGGCTGCCAGTGCACCCCCAACAGCGCCATCAACTGCACCGTGACCAGCTGCGCCCACCACTGCAAGGACGTGGATCGCTGCGGTCTGAACTCCATTCAGGTGGGCACCCATGAGACCAATCCCTCCATGGATCAGTGCACCGACTGCCAGAGCTTCCGCAAGATGTAACGCCGCACTGTCGTGCGCGAAAAGACCGCCTTTCGGCGGTCTTACATAGCGGGAGGTGGGAAAGCATGAACCAAAAAGCGAAGCTGGGGGTTTCCGGCGCGGCGGCGGGGCTGGTGAACGGACTGTTCGGCGGTGGCGGCGGCATGGTGATGGCGCCGCTGCTGACGGGCTGGTGCGGCTTGGAGCAGAAGCGGGCGCTGGCCACCTGCGTGGGGGTGATATTGCCCTTCTGCGTGCTGTCGGCGGCTATTTACGTGCTGCGGGGCGGCTTTGACTGGCTGGCGGCGCTGCCGTACCTGATAGGCGGCGGCATCGGCGGTGCGCTGGGCGGGCTGCTGTTCCGCAAGGTCAGCGCCGGGGTGCTGCGGAAGCTCTTCGCCCTGTTCCTGCTGTACGGCGGCGTGAGGTATCTGCTGTGACGGAGTGGGTGCTGCCGCTGGCGGTGGGGACGGCCACCGGTATCCTGTCGGCCTGGGGGGTGGGCGGCGGGACGCTGCTTCTGCTGGTGATGACGCTGTTTCTGGGGGTGGATCAGCGCACGGCCCAGGGCATCAATCTGCTGTATTTTCTGCCCACCGCCGGGGCGGGACTGCTGTTCCACCGGAAAGCGGGGATGCTGGACAAACAGGCGCTGCGGCAGGCCATCCCGTGGGGCGTGGCGACGGCGGCGCTGGGCGCGTGGTGCGCCACTGCCATGGATACGGAGCTGCTGCGCAGGCCGTTCGGGGTATATCTGCTGGTGATGGGCGTGATAACGCTGATAAAAAAGCCTGAACCGTAACGGTTCAGGCTTTTTTATCAGTCGTTGCTTGCCCGCAGGACGACATCCACGCTGATGGTCTGTCCGCCGCGGGAGAGGGTCAGGGTCATGGTCTCGCCGGCAATGTGGGTGCGGCGCACCGCCATCAGATCGTCGGTGGTGGCCGTGCTGCGGCCGTCCACCGCCACAATCACGTCGCCCTCCTGCACGCCGGCCTCCTGCGCCGACGTACCATCGGTGACGTCTACCACCTGTACATAGGTGCCGCCGTCGTCATTCTCATAGGTGGCCACCATGATCCCCAGCGTGGGCACGCCGTGGAACCTTCCGGTGGCGATGATATCGTTGACCACGTAGCACACGTGGGAAATGGGCAGCGCGAAGCCCAGCCCCTCCACCGACGCCTCGTCAGCGCCGCCGGTGCCGCTCATTTTCAGGGTGTTGATGCCGATGACCTGCCCGAAGCGGCTGATGAGCGGGCCGCCGGAGTTGCCGTTATTCAGCGCGGCGGTGGTCTGGATCACATTCAGAGTACGGCCGTCCAGCTGCACATCCCGGTCAACGGCGGAGATGATGCCGTCCGTCAGGGTGCAGCGCAGCTCGATGCCCAGCGGGTTGCCGATGGCGTATACCTGCTCGCCCACCATGGTCAGGTCGCTGTTGCCGAACTCCGCTACCGGCAGATCCTCCGCGTCCACCAGCTTCAGCACGGCGATATCCTCGTCCGCGTCATAGCCCACCAGCAGCGCGTCATAGGTGTCGCCGGTATCCAGCGCCACCCAGCAGGAAGCGCCGCCGGAGATCACGTGGGCGTTGGTGACCACATAACCGTCAGCCGTCATGATGACACCGGTGCCCACGGAGGCGCTGTCATCCCCCTGATCGGCCACCACCATCACCACGGCGGGGTTCACCCTGGCAAAGACCTCCGTGGCCGTCAGCTCGTCGCCGAAGGTGTCCAGCACCGCCATCCGCAGCGTGGGGTCGTAGCCGTCCACTTTGGGAATGGTGGTGTGGTGGTCGGCGTAGATATCCGTGATGCTGCTGGCATCGTCGCTGCCGTCGCCAGCGCTGCTGTCACCGTCATAGACGGGGCCGTTCGTCCCGCCGCCCAGCAGCGCGGCAAGGATCAGCACCACCGCCAGAGCGCCCATAACGCCCAGAAAGATCCACAGGCCGCGGCGCTTTTTCTTCTGGGGCACGGTCTGCTGGGGCGGTGCGGGGCGGACGCATTCCGGAAGCGGCTGGCGGTGCACGTAGTAATCTACCACCTCGTTCCCCTGCCGGGGCGTATACCAGCCTACCACCTCTTGTGGTTCGTTTCTATCTCTCAGTTCATCCATGTTCTGTTCCCTTTCAGGTGTTGTGGGGTGAAGTCAATTGCAGCGTGAAGTCAAAGGAGGTCAGGCCGTTTTCACTGGTGACGGAGATATGCTCCTTGTGCTGGGCCAGAATGGTTTTCACCACGTACAGGCCCAGACCGTAGCCGTCCTTGTCCTCGCTGCGGGATTTGTCGGATTTGTGGAAGCGCTCGAACAGCAGGGGGATCTCCTCCGGCGCGATGGTGGCGCCGTGGTTGCGGACGGAGATAATGGCCTTTTCGTCGTTGGTGGCCAGCCCCAGATACAGCGCGGTATGGGGCGTGGCGAACTTGGCGGCGTTTTCCAGCAGGTTGTAGATCACCTGCGTGATGAGATCCCGGTCGCCCTGCACCATGGTGGGGTCGTCGGGAATGTTGGTCTCTACGTCCAGTCCCCGGTCGTTGATCTTCTGCTCCATGCTGAGAAGGGCGATACGCATGACCTCGCAGATATCGAAGTCCTCCTTCTTCATCTCCTTGGACTGGATCTGGGAGATATCCAGCATGCGGCGCACCAGACGGCTCAGGCGGCGGCTCTCGTCAGAGATGATCTGCAGATAGTGCCGCTCCCGCTCCGGCGGGATGGTGCCGTCCAGAATACCGTCGGTGTAGCCGGCGATGGTGGTCATGGGGGTTTTCAGCTCGTGGGACACATTGGCGATAAAGTCCCGGCGCTGACGCTCCGTCTCCGCCAGCGAGTCCGCCATGGCGTTGAAGGACTGGGCCAGCTCACCGATCTCGTCGCTGCGGTCCAGCTCGGGGATGCGCACGTCGAAATCACCGGCGGCATAGGCGCGGGTGGCCTGCACCATGTCGGTGATGGGCTTGATCTGCCGCATGGAGGTGACGGAGCTGGCAAGGAACGAGATCAGCAGAATGATGGCGGAGGTCATCAGGAACATGCCGATGAAGGAACGCCACACCTGCATGATCTCCGACTCGTCCATCACTGCCAGCACGATACCCACCAGCTGACTTTCGCTGCTGAGAACGGGAACGGCCACGGCGAACTTCTTGACGCTGTAGGTGCCGTTGATGTTGCTGCGGCCCTGATACAGCGCCTTTTCCCCCAGAATGTTGTCCACGATATCCTGGGGGATGGTGATGCTGCGGCCCACCAGCTCCTCGTCGGTGGTCAGCAGCACGTTGCCCTGGGCCGAGCAGATGAGGAAGTCCACATCCGTCATGCGGGACGCCATGTCCGCCAGCTTCCGCAATGCGGTGCCCTCGTCGATGCTGGCGTCTCCGGCGGCGGCAAAGTAGTCGGCGGACACCTGGGCGATCAGCTCGGCGCGGGTGCGCATCTCGCCCCGCTTGTCCGCCGTGGTGGTGCCGTAGCTGAGGGTAAAGAAGCTGACGCCCAGCAGCAGCAGCGTCAGCAGCACCATACCGGCGGTCAGCGCGAACTGATGCCAGTAGAGACTATTGAATCTCCGTTTGAACTGCTCGATCATGACGGCTGCTTCACTTCAAACTTATAGCCTACGCCCCACACGGTTTTCAACGCCCACTGGTCGGAGACGTTTTCCACCTTTTCCCGCAGACGCTTGATGTGCACGTCCACGGTGCGGCTGTCGCCAAAGTAGTCGAAGCCCCACACCTCGTCCAGCAGCTGGTTGCGGGTGTACACCCGGTTGGGGGTCACGGCCAGATGGTAGAGCAGCTCCAGCTCTTTGGGCGGTGTGTCCACCTTTTTGCCGTCCACCACCAGCTCGTAGCTGTCCAGATCGATCACCAGCTTGTCGTATACCAGACGCTTGCGGGTGTCGTCGGGGATCTCGCTGCGGCGCAGCACGGCGTTGATGCGGGCCATCAGCTCCTTCATCTCAAAGGGTTTCACCAGATAGTCGTCGGCGCCCATCTCAAGGCCGGTGATCCGGTCGGTAACGTCGCCCTTGGCGGTCAGCATGATGATGGGGGTCTTGCCCTTTTCTCGGATGTGGGCGCACACGGCCCAGCCGTCCATCACCGGCAGCATGATATCCAGCAGCACCATGTCCGGAGCCTTGGCGTCGTATTCCTCCACGGCCTTGCCGCCGTCGTAGGCAATGCGCACCTCGAAGCCCTCTTTTTCCAGATACATGCGGATCAGGTCGGAAATATTGTGGTCGTCCTCCACCACAAGGATGTTGCGTGCCATATAGATAGCCTCCCAATGTGTCTTTTCTATTGATTATATCGAAGATGTGGGGTCTTTCCTGAACTTTCTGTAAACATGTGCAGGAAATAATAGCATAGTATAGCACATTTTTCAGCCGTTGTACAGTCCGATCGTCACGCCGGTGTAGTACCATTGCAGGATCTCCTGCCAGTTTTTCCCCTCTTTTGCCAGTTCGTTGGCGCCGTACTGGCTCATGCCTACGCCGTGGCCGTAGCCGGTGACGTGGAAGGTGATGGTGTCTCCGGCGGCCTCCACCGTGAAGGCGGCGCTGCGCAGGCCGAACAGGCTCCGCAGCTCCTTGCCGGTGACGGACACGCCGCCCACTGTGGCGGAGGCCACCCGTCCGGCGTTGGTCAGCAGGATATCCTTCACCCAGCCGCTGCAGTCGCCGGACAGCCGGGCGTCGGCGTGGGCTTTGCAGAAGATGGTGCGGAACTCCTCGGCGGTGAAGGTGTTGACGCTGTAGTAGTTGGGCACGCTGTCCGCTTCCTCCGGGCTTTTCACACTGACAAGGTACGGCAGCTCCGCCGTCCATACGTCGCCGCTGGCGGCGGTGGAACCGGCGGAGGAGGAGTGGAACACCGCCATGATAGGCGTGCCGTCATACAGCACCACCTGTCCGTCGGTTTCCGTCACCGCCTGCTGTACCTTGGTCTCGTACTGGTCGAATTTGTCGCCCCATTTGGCTCTGGCGTCCTCCTCGCTGAGCCACGCGGTGCAGCAGTTGGAGTCGGTGCATACGTCGGCGTCGGGGTGGGCGGCCTTCTCGCCGCCGGTCATGCGGTAGTAGAGATAGGTGCGCTCCGCCACCGCCTGGGCCTTCAGGGCTTCGAGTTCAAAGGTGGCGGGCATCTCACCCCGCACCACGCCGGGCAGATACTCCGCCGCCGTCAGGGTCTGCACGGCGCTGCCGTCCCACAGACGCAGGGTGTGGGCGGCGTCGGAGCCGGTGCCGTCCTCCGGTGCGGCCTGCTGGGTTTGGATGGGCTGGGGCGAGGTGTCCTCCTGTGGGGCGGGCTCCTCCGCCCGCAGCCACGGAGGCAGAAACAGCAGCATCAGCAAAAAGAGTCCCGCCGCGATGGTTTGTCTCATGGTCACACTTCCTTTCCACCTGACAGTGTAGGGAAAGGGCGGTGCGAAACCGGGGGAAAACACAGTTGTAACAAGGGTTGCGGAAATATTTAATACTTTTGTAATGGTTCCTTACGATGATTTTTAACAACCGTCGGGTATCTTAATACTTGCAAGAGACAAAAAACTTTTTTCATCAATCTTCCTGCCATAATAAGCCGAGGGCGTTCCGCCTTCGGCTTTATGGTTTTTATTGATCTGGCGAAAAATAACCGCGCAAAAGCGCGGCGGCATGTGGTCATGCCGCCCTACAAACAGGTACGATAGAATAGCGTAGGGGGCGATGCCCACATCGCCCCGCCGTCCACCGCAACTGCCATCGTAATTTGTGCGGGCCTATGTGGGCATCGGCCCCTACGAAGCAACCGACAGCTGCACCGCCGCAAATTCTGCACAACGAACACCCCGTTCATCCTCATGCGAGGGTGGACGGGGTGTTCGTCATTTCATTCAGCAATCGGAGCCTTCGGCCAGAACGGCGTCAAATTCCGTGTACGTGGCCGCCGCGCTGTCAGGGACGGCCACGGTGATGAACCATCCTGCCATATCGTCTGTTACGACTTCCGCGTGGGTCGTTTCCGCAATGTGGACGCACAGGCCCGTGCCGTCGCCGGTGATGGTGTCCACCGCGAAGCGGTATGTGCCGGTGCTGGCTACCACATACACCAGCAGCAGGGTGTTTTCGGAGAAGAACGCCTCGTCATATTTTGCCGTCACCTCATTGAAAGGCGGGACTTCGTCATATGCGAAGGAGAGCATTTCCGGATAGTCCAGAGAATCCTTGAACTGTGTCAATTCCTCCAGCGTGTCAAATTTATAGATGGGAAAATGGAGAACGCTGCTGATGGTCATTCGATCCTCGTTCAATGCGCCGGAATCAAGCGCCTCTGAGCTGGAGACTCTGCTCACGGTAGTGTCGGGATCCTCCATCCATGTGGTGTCGATGGGCTTTCCGCCGCAGCCCGCCGCGCTCAGCAGAAAAAGGAAAGCGAAAAGGAAACAGATCAGCTTTTTCATGGGATGTACCTCCTGAAAATAGTGGGGCATCTATATTATAAGACGGAAAATTTTCCCGAAATGTTCCCAAAATTTGCGCTATTTCGTATTTTTCTATTTCCGCAGTTCCTTGAAAAACGCCGATAGCACCGTCTGGCAGTCCTCCGCCAGAATGCCGCCTACCAGCTGGGGATGATGGGGAAAATCCTCCATGAACAGGTTCAGCACGCCGCCGCAGGCGCCCATGGCCCGATCCCGCGCGCCGTAGAACACCCGCCGCACCCGCGCGTTGAGGATGGCTCCGGCGCACATGGGGCACGGCTCCAGCGTCACATACAGGTCGCAGTCCTCCAGCCGCCACGAGCCCAGTGCTTCGTTGGCCTGCGCCATGGCCTCCATCTCCGCGTGGGAGGATACCGCCTGCTTTTCCTCCCGCCGGTTGCGGCCCCGGCCGATGATTTTGCCGTCCCGGACGATGACGCAGCCCACCGGCACCTCGCCGTGAGCGGCGGCCTCCCGGGCCAGCGTCAGCGCCTGATTCATATAGTCCTCGTGGGTCATAGGCAGCGCTCCTTTCAAATTTGTGGGTTAAACTGTGGCATATTTGTCCAAACTACTCGTACACTATAAGGCAGGGGAAGCATGGCCGCCCCGCCTCAAACGAGGAGGACATATCATGGCAAAGACGAAAAAGGATATCCTGTGGCCCACCGACAAGGAGCTGCGGCAGGAGCTGGATCAGATCAACCGGCAGCTGAAGGAGGCCTATGAACGGTTCAACTACGCCTGTGAGCCGGAGCTGGTAGAGGCCAGCATTTTCGAGATCAACGCCCTGAAGGCGAAATATGACTATCTGCTGCGGTGCGTCAAGGAGCGCTCCGGCATGCCGGTGAACCGGCGCGCCGCGGTTCCGGCGGCGCAGGAGGCCTGCGTGGCCGCGTCCGCCGTGAAGGGAGGGAAGCCATGTCGGTCGTAGAAAAGGTATCGTTGGGGCTGGTGTTGCTGTTTCTGCTGGTGGCCATCTGGCGGCTGTTCAAAACGCCGATGAAGCTGGCGCTGCGGCTGGCAGGCAACACGGCGTTGGGGTTCGGCGCGGTGTGGGCGCTGAACCTCACCACCGCCTACACGGGGCTGAGTCTGGGGTTGAATCTGTTCAACGCATTGACCGTGGCGATCCTGGGCTTGCCGGGGTTCTGCCTGCTGCTGTTGGTAAAGTGGGTGCTGGGTACATAAGCGACTGGGCGGGGATACCGTCCGAAGCCTCCCCTGTGTAAGGGGAGGTGTCACGGCGTATGCCGTGACGGAGGGGTTGTCCGGTAACCGACAATCCTCCAGTCACCTTCGGTGACAGCCCCCTTTACACAAGGGGGCCTTTGGTCGACGCATTGCCATATACGCCATCTCACGGCAGGATACACGTCCTGCCGCTTTTCTTTTTGCGGCAGGCGAACCTTTACACAGCGGGTCTGCTCCATTCGTCGGTGCCGTCCTTCTGCAAGACAAGCTCATACCCACCGCCGGGGCGATTGAAATAGATCTCCGTATCCTCCGGCTCGACGGGGAGGAGAAATGAGCTTTCCGCGCCCCATGCGCTGTTCAAGCCGCCGAAGGTACGATAGAAATTCAGGTAATGGGGTCTCACACCGCCGCCGTCATTCTTGAAGCCCCGGACATATCCCATGGACGACGCCACCTGTACGTCAAGGCGAATCACCGTTCCGTCCTCCGTGACGGAATAGTCGGTCAAGAGAACGTCCGTCCGTTTCTGCAAGCCCGTTCCGATCAGGAACGCCGCCGCTAAGACGCACACAATGGTGATCACGGCAAATACTGTCTTTTTCACGCTGTCATACCTCCTATGTTTGCTTTTCCCGCACGCAAGCGGTTTACTTCTCCGTCTGTTCCAGATTCCACCCGTACAGAGGATATCTTTGCAAACTGCCGAACAGCTTCTGCTTCAAATCGGGATACCGCTCCTCCAGCGAGACGATCAGCTCCTTCACCTCCTGACGGCGGCTGTGGCCGTCCATGGGGCAGGGGTTGTGAACGATGGGCAGACCCTCCCGCAGCGCCACACGGCGGATATCGTCCTCGTGGCAGTACAGCAGCGGACGAATCTGCGTCACGCCGGTGCGGTCCAGGAACGTCACCGGCTGGAAGCAGCCGATGCGGCCCTCGAACAGCAAATTCATCAGCAGCGTCTCCACCGCGTCGTCGTAGTGGTGGCCCAGCGCGATCTTCCCGATGCCCCGCTCCGTCAGGGCGGTGTTCAGGCTGCCCCGCCGCAGCTTGGCGCACAGGGAGCAGGGGTTCTTCTCCTTCCGCTCCTCGAAGATGATCTGGTACACCGGCACTTGAATGCGGGTGTAGGGCACCTCCAGCTTTTCGCACAGCGCCGCCACGCCGGAGAAGTCCATTCCCGGCATGCCCATCTCCATGGTGATGGCCTCCACCGCGAAGGGGATGGGGTAGAATTTTTGCAGCCGGGCCAGCGATACCAGCGTCAGCAGGCTGTCCTTTCCGCCGCTGACGCCCACGGCGATCCGGTCGCCTGGCTCGATCATGTGATAGTCCTCCACACACCGGCGGACAAGTCCCAGAATATGCTGCATAGAAAGCACCTCCGAAAAGGGAAATTGCAAAGCTTGAAAACGAAAGATATTGAGAGAAAACGAGAGAAAACACGAGATGTTTTTATCGTAAATCAAAATAGTGTTGACATCCCCGCGCCGTTATGCTATAAATATCCTTGCGCGTTTGGCGCGTTTCCTTACGATTTTAGCAAGGGAACACGAAAAAGTAAAGCAAAATACATTATAATAAATTTGGAGGAAAACACCATGTCCACTTTTATGGCAAACAAGGCCAACATCGAGCGCAAGTGGTACGTCGTTGACGCCGCCGGCAAGCCTCTGGGCAAGACCGCCGTCGTCGTGGCCGACCTGCTGCGCGGCAAGGGCAAAGTCACCTATACCCCCCACGCCGACTGCGGCGATAACGTCATCGTTATCAACGCCGGCAAGGCGGTTCTGACCGGCAACAAGCTGGAGCAGAAGTACTATCGCACCCACTCCGGTTGGATCGGCGGTCTGAAGGAGACCAAGTACCGCATCCTGATGCAGGACAAGCCTGAGCTGGCCATGCGCGTGGCCGTCCGCGGCATGATGCCCCGCAACACCGTTACCAAGGACTCCCTGAAGCGCCTGCACGTCTATGCCGGCGACACCCACGAGCATCAGGCACAGAAGCCCGAGCTGGTCAAGTAATTGAAGGAGGAAACGAAGAATGTATCAGTCCAAGAATCCCTACAAGTACGGCACCGGCCGCCGCAAGTCCTCCGTTGCCCGCGTGCATCTGTTTGAGAACGGTTCCGGCAATATCACCATCAACGGCCGCGATATCGACGAGTACTTCGGTCTGGAGACCCTGAAGATGGTCGTCCGTCAGCCCCTGTCCGCCACCGATACCCTGGGCAAGGTGGATATCGTTGCTACCGTGGAAGGCGGCGGCGTTTCCGGTCAGGCCGGCGCCCTGCGTCACGGCATCAGCCGCGCCCTGCTGCTGGTGAACCCCGAGTACCGCGCCATCCTGAAGAAGGCCGGCTTCCTGACCCGCGATCCTCGTATGAAGGAGCGTAAGAAGTACGGCCTGAAGGCCGCTCGTCGCGCGCCCCAGTTCTCCAAGCGCTGAGTTTATACCCTGTTTTCTACAAAGGCTTCTGCTTCGGCAGGAGCCTTTGTTTTTTGTGCCTGTCGGGCGGCGGGCCACATGGGGCCCGCCCTACGGGGATCCGGCAAGCCGCTGTAGGGCGGGGCCAATGTGCCCCGCCGTGTCATGCCGTCCTCCCTGTCATTCCGAACCAGTGACCGATGTCACTGGTGTGGGAATCCGTAATCCCTTGACAGTGCGGTGGATGCCAAGATGGATGCTACGGCGGCATAGCCGCCGAGATCGGAGGCTAAAAACATGCCACTGGCATGTTTTCTTAACGCCCCGACGGATTGCCACGCCAGTGTGAGCACTGGCTCGCAATGACAGGCTTTTCAACGATGTCCGCCCCTACGCTCCTTCTCACAAAATTTTCAAAACCATGAGACAAAATCGCCCAAGGTGCGTTATGATAGATGACGGCCGTCAAGAAAACAACTCTCCCAAAGGAAGTGAGCGATTTGACAGAGGAACAGGCCCTGCGGCAGATGAAACAGGGCTCACAGGATGCGCTGGCATGGTTCATCCAACGATACGGTGCGTATGTCAGCACCATTATTCACAACATCATCGGCCAGCGCATGTCCAACGCCGACGTGGAGGAGGTCGCCTCCGACGTGTTTCTGGCCCTGTGGAACAACGCGGGGAAGATCCTGCCCAACGCCGCCCGCTCATGGCTGGCCACGGTGGCCCGGAATACGGCACGCAGCCGTCTGCGCCGGGCGTCGGACACCCTGCCGCTGGACGAGGAGGCGGTCATTGTGGACGACCGGACGCCGGAAGCGACGCTGGAGCGCCGGGAGCAGGCAGTCCGCGTCCGCATGGCGCTGCTGAGCCTGAACCCGGTGGATCGGGAGGTGTTTCTGCGGTTCTATTACTACTATCAGAAAACCGCCGACATTGCCGCGGACATGGGGCTGAACGAATCCACCGTCCGCACCAAGCTGAACCGCGGCCGGGCGAAGCTTCGGGACTTTCTGCTGCGGGAGGACAATCATGACGAAACCGAGAAAGGAGGCGCGGCATGGAATACAATATCTATGATCTGATGGACGAGTTCGCCGACGAGGATATCGAGCTTTCCCCTTACAATGCAGCCGACCTCCGCCGTATAGAGGAGCTGACAATGAAAAAAATTGAGGAACAGCAGGGCAGACGCCCTGCGGCAAAAAAGGCCGGCCGTATCGCAAGAGCATTGCTGGTCGCCGCCGTTGTCACGGCGCTGTGTACCGCCACGGTGGTGGCCGCCAAGCTGGGTGTGGCCGACAGCTTCAAGGGCTATTTCGGCGACCTGACGGCGGAGCAGAAGCAGGTGATGGAGGAGCTGGGCACCACGGATTTACAGCCTGTCACCAGCAACGGCACTACCATCACGCCGCTGGCGGCTATCTGCGACGAGAACAACTATTACCTCCGCCTGCGCATCGAGGCCCCGGAGGGAACGGAGCTGTACACGTACCAAGAGGGCGAGGGCAACATGCAGCCGTGGAATTATGCGGAAGGGCATGATTTTATCACCAGTGAGGGGTACGATATCCCCGGCGTGAGCTGTAACTTTGACTGGTTTGACGAGACCCCCGGCGACAACATTGTGGAGGTGGTGGTAAAGCTCAGGTCGTCATATCTGACTACTAGAGACATCGCCGAACTCAAGGAAACGGAGGGTGAGGACTTCACCGTTCTGTCCTTTACGGACGGCAAGTCCAAGCAGCTGCGGTTCCATAACATCTGGTGGAAGCCGTGGAACACGGATCTCCCCTATGAGGTGCTGCTGGAGGGCGACTGGAGCTTTGAGATCGGCCGGAACGCCAAGCCGTCTCCCACGGTCTATGTGGACGCGTCCGGACGAACCACCGAAAGCGAATGGTCGGAGCCGGGATATCCCCTCACGCTGGAATACTTCCGCATTTCGCCCCTGGCCGTGGTGGGTGAGTACAGCTACCCGTATGATGAAACCATCGCCGAGGGCACCAATGTGGGCTACGGTGTGAAGAACTTCGCACTGGTGATGAAGGACGGCAGCGCCGTGGAGATCGGAGCAGACGGCTCTGCTGTACAGGGGCCGGATTATACCTCCATCGACTACTGCTTTGACGCCCCCATCGACGTGACCCAGGTGGATCACATCGTCTTCGGCGACCAGATCATCCCCGTGCCGCAGACGGGGGAGTAAGCGGCGGGACGGAAAAAGAACGGCAGACGGTTGTAGGGGCGCCTACCAAAGCCTCCCTTGTGTAAAGGGAGGTGGCAACGCGAAGCGTTGACAGAGGGATTGTCCCGTCATGGTTTATCCCCTCAGTCGGCTTCGCCGACAGCTCCCCTTGCAACAAGGGGAGCCTTGCCCTAACCAACCCTAAAACACAACACCGGGCCCGGTGCTGTGTTTTTACATAAAAAGCTTCGCAGAATTCGCCGCCGCAGCGGCGAACCTGTTCAATTGTTTTTTGCCGCAGCATGTATGTGGCAAAAAACACTCTGCGCGGAGAGAGTGTTCATTCGCCCACCTTGTGGGCGAATGAATGCGGGTCGGAGCGGATCCTGATTTATCAAAAAAGCGCAGCTTTTTTGATAATGTGAAAAGCGGGAGAGAAAATCACTTCTTCAGATATTCCAGTGCGATGCGGCTCATGGCGGAAACGCCGGAGACCATGACCTTTTCGTCAAACACGATCTTGCCGTTGTGGAGGGACACCGGATTCTCGCCGTGGCCCGCATCGATCATCATGAAGGCGCAGGGGGTGCCGGTCAGCTTGCCGAAGAAGCTGAAGTCCTCACTGCCGGAGAAGGGCTGGGTGATATGCCGCACGGCGCTTTCGCCCAGCTCGGCAGTAGCGGAGGATTCCACCAGATCAATAAGGGTGCTGTCGTTGTAGGTGGCGGCGTAGCCCTCCTCCAGATTTACCTCGATATCGCAGGCAAAGGCGATGCCGATGCCCTTGCAGATGCGGTTGACCTCCTCAATGGCGGTCTCCCGCACCTCGTCGCCGAAGGTGCGCAGCACGGCAACCATCTTTGCCTCGCCGGCGGTGATGTTCACCGCGTCGCCGCCGGACATGGTGCCCACCGTCAGCACGGCGGTGGCCAGCGGGTCGGTGCGGCGGGAAACCACCGTTTGCAGCACGGTAATGAGATATCCGGCGCAGGCAATGGCGTCATGGGCGGTGTGGGGCGCGGCGCCGTGGCCGCTCTTGCCGTGAACGGTGATGTGCAACAGATCCACCGCGCTGGTGAAGTAGCCCTTGTACAGGTTCAGCGTGCCCACGGTGTCATTCTCGGAGGGGCACACGTGCTGGCCGAAGATGGCGTCCACGTGGGGATTCTCCATGACACCGGCGGCTACCAGCTTCCGTGCGCCGCCGGGCATGGTGTCCTCGCTGGGCTCGAAGATGAACTTCACCGTTCCGGCGAAGCTATCCCGCAGATGGCACAGCGTCTTGGCAAGGCCCAGCAGCATGGTGGCGTGCAGGTCGTGGCCGCAGGCGTGCATCACGCCCTCGTTCTGGCTGGCAAAGGGCAGGCCCGTCTCCTCGTGGACAGGCAGGGCGTCAATGTCGGCCCGGAAGGCCACGCACTTGCCGGGGCCTTTTCCACCGTGGAGCAGTCCTACCACGGCAGTGGGCAAGGGGGACTGCACCTCGTCCATGCCCATTTTTTCCAACTCAGCGCGGATCAGGGCGCTAGTGCGTACCTCAGTCATACCCACCTCGGGGTGGGCGTGGATATCCCGGCGGATAGCCACCAGTTCATCGAAAATGCTCTCGACGTAAGCTTTGATCTCGGACATGATAGAAAGACTCCTTTCAACGGGCTGCGCTTACAGCCACTTGCACATGACGCCCGCCACCAGCACGGAGGTGATGGACACGGTGACCATACCGGCCACCAGCATCTTGGGCATGATCTGTGCGCTGATGTAGGCCTTTTCCTCCTCGGTGGTGCCGGTGCTCTCGGACACCTCGTTGGAGATGATGACCGTTCCGGGGAAGCCGAACAGGCAGGAGCTGCCGATGGCCATGGACATCTGCCAACTGTAGCCGAACAGCTTGCCCACCAGAATGGAGGCAAGGGAGAACGCGATGGTGCCGATGACCACGCAGACCAGCAGGGGAACCACCATGCTGCCCACCATTTCGGGGGTAGCGGAGGCCAGATTTGTGAAGATGGAAAGGGTGATGATGGGCATGACGATGCCGGTGGCGTTGGCCTTGCCCAGAGCGTCCTCATCCAGGAAGCCCAGCTCCTTCAGCAGCACGCCGAAAATCAGGCACCACACCAGCTTGTTCACCGCGTCGTGGAACAGGCTGGACACCCAGGTGGACAGCAGCGCCACCAGAATGACCTTGGCGATGATGGTGTTGGGGGTGTTGTACTTGGCGGGCAGGGCGGGGATCAGCTTCTTGCGGGCGGCAGTCTGGGCGGCATTTACGGGCGCCAGCGATACGGAACCTGCGTCAATGCCCCGCTTCAGGCGCTTGGCCTCGCTTTTCAGGCACAGGGAGGCCACCGGGTAGCCCACGAAGCCCTGGGCGCACATCACCAGCGTGGCGAACACGGCCAGCTCGGGGCGGCTGGCGTTGTTGGCCATCTCGGTCATTTGCAGGGTAGCCACCACGCCGCCGGACAGGATGGGCGCGCCCACCAGTGCGAAGCCGCGGTCAACGATCAGCTGACCAAGGAAGTACACCGCCACGGAAATGGCGACGCAGGCCAGCGCGGAAATGATGACCGTGCGCCACTGGGCGCCGAAGTCACGCAGCTTGATGGTGGTGCCAAGGTGCACCAGCAGCATGGTCACCAGCAGTCCAGCCATGCTCAACAGCGTGGAATCCGCGAACAGGGTGGACGGGAAGATGTTGGTCCAGAAGCCTGCCAGAAAGACCACAGAGGCTACCAGCAGCATGGAAACGATGGCTTTTGTTTTGGCGGAGATCATGTCTCCGGCGGCGAACACCACGAAGATGACAGCCGCAGAAAGGATTGCAGTCATAATTTTTCTCCTTCTCAAAATGTACAAAGTGTGGATGGGACAAAATGAAAAGCGGCTCCGTCTGAAGGACGAAGCCGCTTGACGCCAATGAAAAATGGGTCTTACGCTTATGTCGATTCAGCCGGTTTACGGTATCGGGAGCAAAAATAGGCATACCAATAAAAGCCCGCAAAGTAGCGAGCCATCTCGGCAAAATAGGAGACCGTATGCAGGCTGTGGGTCTTAGCGGTGTGGTTCATCATCTGACGTGCCATGGTGGTCTCCTTTCCGCCGGGATCGCTCCGGCTGTTGTTTTTTGTTGGCACTGATTTTAGAACTTTGCACCGCGAAAGTCAACAGCCAATTTATGGATATTTCAGCGGGCACTGCTATAAACTTTGTAGGATTTTCACGAAATTGAACGGAATCTTAACGCGGCCACGCTGCTTGCTAATGGAAGCCATTGTGGAATTTTCTGGAAGCCGCCGAAACTCTCCGGAAAAGACGATTTACAAACGCCGTTGTTTCTGGTAGGATAAGCTCACCTGAAAAAACGAGGAGGGCATCCCTATGAAAGACCTGCAAAAGAAGCTGCGCGTGGCGCTGGTACAGGCCACCCCGGTGATGTTCGACAAGGACGCCACCATTGACAAGGTGTGCGCTCAGATCCGCGAGGCCGGACAGAACGGCGCGGAGCTGATTGTGTTCCCCGAATCCCTGATTCCCTGCTATCCCTACGGTCTGACCTACGGCTTTACCGTGGGCAGCCGCACCGAGGAGTGCCGGGACGACTGGAAAATCTACTATGACAACGCCGTTCTCTGCCCCAGCGAGGACACCGACCGCATCGGCGCGGCAGCGAAAGAGGCGGGCGCTTACGTCTCCATCGGCTATACAGAGCGGGGTCGCAACAACGGCACCCTCTACTGCTCTAATATGATCTTCGGGCCGGACGGCAAACTGCTGTGCAACCACCGGAAGCTGAAGCCTACCGGCGCGGAGCGTATCGTCTGGGGCGACGCGGACAGGGACTACTTCCCCACGGTGGACTCCCCCTGGGGCACCATGGGCGCGCTGATCTGCTGGGAGAATTATATGCCGCTGGCCCGCGTGGCACTGTATCAGAAGGGCGTCAGCCTGTATCTGTGCCCCAATACCAACAATAACCCGGAGTGGCACGACACCATCAAGCACATTGCCATCGAGGGCAAGTGCTTCGTGTTCCATGTGAACCAGTACTTCACCAGGGACATGTACCCCACCAGCTACCACGGCCCCGCCGCCGACGAGATTGCCCGCCTGCCCAAAGCGCCCTGCAACGGCGGCAGCGCCATCATTGACCCCTACGGACACTATGTGACCGATCCGGTGTGGGACTGCGAGACCATCATCTATGCCGATATCAACCCCGACGAGGCTGCCAGAGCCCGCATGGAGTTCGACCCCTGCGGCCATTACTCCCGTCCCGATGTGACGGAGCTGATCGTTCATGAGAAATAAAAATTCCATAGGGGCCGACGACTCTGTCGGCCCCTACGGAAGAAAGCAAGAGGATACGACCATGGATCTGCGCGAGATCACGGATTTTAACGCCCCGGAGCTGGACATCTACGCCCGGCTGACGGAGAACCAACTGGTAAACCGGGCCGACCCGGCCAACGCCCTGTTCATCGCGGAAAGCCCGCTGGTGATCGGCCGGGCGCTGGATTCAGGCTGTGTGCCGGTGTCCTTCCTGATGGAGCGCAAGCACGTGGAGGGCAAGGCGGCGGAGCTGCTGGCCCGGTGTCCGGCGGATATTCCGGTGTACGCCGCGCCGCTGGAGGTGCTGGAGCAGCTGACGGGCTTCAAGCTGACGCGGGGCATGCTGTGCGCCATGCGCCGTCCCAAGCTGCCCACGGTGGAGCAGGTCTGCGCCGGAGCGCGGCGGGTGGCAGTGCTGGAAAACGTCATGAACCCCACCAATATCGGCGCCATCTTCCGCAGCGCCGCCGCGCTGAACATGGACGCCGTGCTGCTGAGCACACAGGGCAGCGATCCCCTGTACCGCCGGGCCGTCCGGGTCAGCATGGGCACGGTGTTTCAAGTCCCGTGGACGTACTTCCCGGAGGATGCCCCGTGGCCGGAGGGCGGTATGGCGCTGCTGCGGCGGTTGGGCTTCCAAACCGCCGCCATGGCACTGCGGGACGATTCCCTGTCCATCGACGAACCCCGCCTGCTGGCGGAGGACAAACTGGCCGTGGTGCTGGGCACGGAGGGGGACGGTCTTGCCGCCGCCACCATCGCCCACTGCGACTATACGGTACGCATCCCCATGGCCCACGGTGTGGACAGCCTGAACGTGGCCGCCGCCAGCGCCGTGGCCTTCTACCAGCTGGGAAAGAAGTGAAAAGACCTGCGGGTGTTGCCCTGTGTGGGGCAACACCCGCTTTTTCTTTCGTCACCAATAGGGGAGGTGACGATATGGAGCCTTATGAGGGCGTCAGCGCCCGGTGCGCACTGTGCGACGGCGAGATCTACCGTGGGGAGAAATACTACCACATTAACGGTCAGGCCGTCTGCCGGGATTGTCTGGCGGAATACGCGGTGCAGGTCTTTGCGCCGTATCTGGTGAAAGGGGGGTGAGAAATGGCGAGAACCACGGCGTGGGAAACTCATATGCGCCGCGCGGCGGAGCAGCTGAGCCGTGCCTGCGCGGAGACGGCGGCTCACATGTCCGGCGACGAGATCGCCGTGCGGGAGATCAAGGAGCTGGCCGGAGCGATCAAGGAGCTTTCCGCGCTGAACGCGTCACTGAAAAGCGCCGCGCCGCCAGCGGACAGCGCCGTGCAGGTGGCGTTTGACCCAAGCGGCGACACATGGCGGCAATAAGAAAAACAGGGACGCCGCATGTCGTCCCTGTTTTTAGCTTGTTGAGAAATCCATCTCTGTCATTCCGAGGGGGACAAAGCTGTGCGATAGAATGCTGTAGGGGCGGACGACTCTGCCGGCCCTGTCGGTGGCCCGGATGTTTATCGTTAGGGCGGACAGAGTCGTCCGCCCCTACAAATGGTCTGTCGGTGGTCCGGCCACCGCGCGATGGACGTAATGGGTGCTGCATCCGTGCGTAGGGGGAGGGGTGAGCGCAGCGGAATGAGTGCCCTTGGGGTATCCCTCCCGCTCGGTTTATGATGGTGTTTCAGGTAAACAGCGGGCGGGGCACATTGGCCCCACCCTACAAAATTCTATCGGCAGCATGCGTAGGGCGGGGTGCCCACACCCTGCCGCACAGTAGACGCAGAAATTTCTTCGGCACAATAACAGCGCTGGGATGTTAAGAAAAGCCAATTAATCAAACAAGAGGAATGGCAAAAGCCAGTCCTCTTGTTTGATCAATTTTGAAAATCAGGTATACTGCCGCAGGCCCTCGGTGGCCAGATCCTCGTCGGCGCTGATGGTGACGGTGAACTTCACGTCATTGCTGTTGCTGAAGCGATCCAGCCAGCCCAGGAAGTCCTCAACCGCCTGCAGATCCTTGTCGCCCGCGATCTTGCACAGGTTGTCCACGAATACATGGGAAATATCGTAATTGCCGGCGTACAGGCCGCTGATAAAGCCACGCAGGCATTCGTAATTATTCACATTATACTCACCGGCGTTGACCAGACGCACATTGTAACTGATGTCGTAGGTCATGTCGGCGCTGGGCTCGATACACACGACGCTGCCGTTCTCGCTCTCCACCGCAGCGTGGATCAGCTCGATCAGCTGCTTCGTCTTACCTGCACCGTTTGCGCCCATAATCAATCTAACCATAAGAAATCACTCCTTTATAAAGATATGGTTATGCTTCTGCTAACAGCATACCATACCGCCGGGGAAAATGCAATGGAAATCACCATGAAAAAACTGTTAACGACCCAGTTTCTTCACCAGCTGCTCCCGCAGCTCCTCGTAGCCGGGCTTGCCCAGCAGCGCGAACATGTTCTTCTTATACGCTTCCACGCCGGGCTGGTCGAAGGGATTCACGTCCAGCAGATAGCCGCTGAGGCCGCAGGCATACTCGAAGAAGTAGATCAGTCCGCCCAGCGTGTGGGCGTCGTTGCTGCCGGTCTCCACGATGATGTTGGGTACGCCGCCCTCCACATGGGCCAGCAGCGTGCCGTCCATGGCCTGACGGGCGATGAAGTCCATGCTCTTTCCTGCAAGGAAGTTCAGGCCGTCGCCGGTGCCCTCGTCGAAGGGCACCTGCTGCTGGTGGGCGGAGGGGCCGAAGCGCACCACCGTCTCGAACAGGTGCCGCTCGCCCTGCTGAATGTACTGACCCATGGAGTGCAGGTCAGCGGTGAATTCCACGCTGGCGGGGAACAGACCCTTGTTCTCCTTGCCCTCGCTTTCGCCGTACAGCTGCTTCCACCACTCCGCCATGAACCGGAAGGACGGCTCGTAGGCGGCCAGAATTTCGATCTTGCGGCCCATGTGGTACAGCTCATACCGGGCTCCGGCGTAGCGCCACGCGGGATTGCGCTCCATGTCGCCGGCGGCGCAGGTCTCCATCATCTCCTGCGCGCCGCTCATCAGCGCGTCGATGTCGATGCCGGCGGCGGCAATGGGCAGCAGGCCCACGGCGGTCAGCACGCTGTAGCGGCCGCCGATGTTGTCGGGCACCACAAAGGTCTCGTAGCCGTTGGCGTCCGCCAGAGACTTCAGCGCACCCTTGTGGGCGTCGGTGGTAGCGTAAATGCGGCGGGCGGCCTCGTCCTTGCCGTAGCGCTTCTCCAGCAGCTCACGGAAGAAGCGGAAGGCCACGGCAGGCTCGGTGGTGGTGCCGGACTTGGAGATCACGTTGACGGAGAAATCCACATCCTCCACCAGCTCCATCACCTCCGTCAGCGCCTCGCTGCTGAGACCGTTGCCGATGAAGTAGATGTTGGGGGTGTTCTTCTTTTTCAGGTTATAGTTGGGGGAGCACAGGCACTCGATCACGCCCCGTGCACCCAGATAGGAGCCGCCGATGCCGATGACCACCAGCGCCTTGGAATCGCTCTGGATCTTTTTCGCCGCCGCCTTGATGCGCTCATACTCCGCCCGGTCGTAGTCGCGGGGCAGGTGTACCCAGCCGGTAAATTCGCCGCCGCGGCCATTGCCCAGCTGCAAATGGCTGTGGGCGATCTTCAGCCGGGGAGACACTGCCGCCTCATAGGGCAGGCGTAGAAAGCTCTGAATATTACTAAGATCGACCTTTATCATCGTGCGTACCTCCTGTTGTGCAACAATCTATTCTTAAAGGATAATATTACATCGCCCGGCAGGAAAATACAAGGGGGATTTTGCGTATTTTTCCGCTTATCCGCAGAAGATGGCCATTTGCAGCATGTGCCGCGTCATCTGGCTCCAGCTGAGCTTCCCTACCGTCTCCGCCGCCACGATGGGAACGGTCAGCAGCGCCGTGTCATCCTGTCGGACGGTCAGCGTGCCCACCTGCTGTCCCGCCTGTATCGGCGCTGCCACAGTCTCCGGCAGCTCCACCGTCTGGGTCAGGCCGCCGGAACGGCTTTTTTCCAACAGCAGTGTGCGGCCCTCTTCCGGCAGCGTCAGGGCCACGGTGTCCGCCGTGCCCAGCGTTACCGGCAGGACGGGCAGCGGCTCCTCCGGCTGGATATCGGCCAGCGTGTAGGTGGAAAAGCCATAGTTCAGCAGCGTCTTGGCGTCGGTGTTGCGGCTGTCGGAGGTAGTGCCCTTCATGATGACGGCGATCAGCTCCATGCCGTCACGCTCCGCCGTGGCGCTGATGCAGTAGCCTGCCTCCTGGGTGAAGCCGGTTTTCAGCCCCGTGGCGCCCTCGTAGAACCGGATCAGCTTGTTGGTGTTGCTGAGACCGAAGGTACCGCTGCGCAGGGTGTCCATCCAGATGGTGGTGTAGTTCCGCACCTCCGGGTGGTGCAGCAGCAGCTCACGGCTCATCAGGGCAATGTCGTGGGCGGAGGTCACGTGACCCTCTGCCGTCAGGCCGGTGCAGTTGACGAAGTGGGTGTCCTTCATGCCCAGCTCACGGGCGCGGTTGTTCATCTGCTCCACGAACAGTTCCGTCACCCCCGCCACATGCTCCGCCAGCGCCACCGCCGCGTCGTTGCCGGAGGATACGCACACCGCCTTCAGCAGATCGTCCACCGACATCTGCTCACCCTCCGCCAGAAACACCTGACTGCCACCCATCCCGGCGGCGTAAGCACTGACCGTCACCATGTCGTCCAGCGCGATGCGGCCGCTGTCGATGGCCTCCATGGTCAGCAGCACCGTCATGATCTTGGTGACGCTGGCGGGCGGCAGCGCGTCATGCTCGTTCTGGGCGTAAAGGATCTCCCCTGTTGATTTTTCCATCAGCAGCGCCGCGTGAGAGGTCAGCGTCAGTTCCACCCCCCAGCAGGGCCGTACCAGACCGACCGTCAGCACTAATGCCGCCAGAAAACCTACTGCTCGTTTCATACCCCAAGCCCTCCTTTTTCTTTGCTGCTATCCTATGCCGCAGGCGGCTTGGCCTATGCGCGGCGGGGAAAGTGACGGCCGCGGCGATTTTCGCCTTGCAATGGCGGGGAAAGTGTGGTATGATAACTCCACTTGCAGGGTTCGTACATCGGTAGTACATCGGCTTCCCAAGCCGAGGAGGCGGGTTCGATTCCCGTACCCTGCTCCAAGTTAACAAACAGGTTTAGATGCCATGCGGTGAAAACCGCATGGTATCAAGCCTTTCCGGGGTTTTCCACACCCCGATTTTACCGGTTTTGAGCATGGATGTCAGAGCCGTCTGAGAGGCGTTCAACGTGATTTGAACCCCTCTTTTTCTGTTTTCTGGCGATAAAATCGGATGCAGCCCCCTTTTGCACGAGGATTTTCCTCACAAAAGGGAGCTTTTTTCATAAAAAAGTTTCACAAAGTTTAGAGCGTCGGCTTGTTGGTTTCGTAGAACCATCGAACCGGCGCTCTTTTTGCGTTTCAGGACAGATCAAGGGTGGAAGCCCAGAGAGGAGCGATATATGCGAAAACCATCAAGGCCGCTGGCGCGGCGGATCGATGAACGGCAGCCAGCGCCCTATCAGCAGAGGTCACCGGAGCCGGTATTCTGCAATGAACACGAGCGGTGTCAGGGCTGTCCTTACCCGCGCCACGGCATCGTCTGTTGGCATCGGGACGGGACTTGTTTGCGGACAGATATGGAAGAAATAGGACGGAGGCAGAAGAATGATTCGAGCAGTTTTAAGTAACCCGTCTCACCCGGAATATGGCGTGGCGACCATCCCGTTCCCTATTCCGCATGACCAGTACGCACGCTGTATGGAGCTGCTGGAGGCGCTGGAGATTGGCGACGCGGTCAAGACCGACTGTAAGGTACAGGCAATCGACAGCTTTTACACTGTGCTCAAGCGCACAGAGATGCTTACCGTCAATGTGGAGGAACTGAACTACTTCGCCAAACGGCTGGATGGTTTCGACACCGGCGAAGCCGCGCAGTTTCAGGCGATGGCGCACAAGTTGGAGCTTTTTGAACTGAAAGATCTGATCAACCTGACCTTTTGCTGCCAACTGGCTACGGTCATCACAGATTTTTCTGACCTCGACGCTGTCGGCCGTGACCACTACATGAACCTGCACGGCGGCTGTGCAAGCGTGGATGAACTGAACAAACTGAATGGCGAGGAAACCGCACGGCGGCTCATTGAAAGCGGCAGCGGCACGATTACCCCCTACGGCGTGGTCTACGACAACGGCATGAAGCTGGAGCAGGTCTATGATGGACACTTCTTTCCTTGCTACTACTATGAACCGAATGCCATCACCGTTTTGGTGACCGCAGAGAACGAGTCGAGAGATACGGGCTACGTCACATGGCTGTACCTCCCCGTGGCGCAGGGGGAGATCGACCGCGCCCTCCTTCGCGGGGGCATCACAGATCCCGCCGATGTCCGCCTGCGGCTGGAGGACAGCCAGCTCCCTAATGAGGTGGATGTCCTGTTGGATATGGAGTACGAAACCCTCTCCGACCTCAACGAACTGGCAGCGGCAACGGATGGGTTATCAAAAGCGGATATGGAAAAGCTGGGCGCCGTGATCATGCTGGCAGAGCCAAAGTCCGCGGCACAGATCAAAAACCTTGTGGAAAGCCTTGATCTGTTTGATTTTGCCCCCCAGTGCCAGCACACCGGAGGAGTACGGTAAGTACATGATCCGACAGTCCGGTCACTTCGATTACGACGAAAACCTCGACGCTTTTTATGACTATGAAAAGTATGGCCTCCAGCGCATGGGTGAGGAGGACGGGATGTTCACCGACCGGGGCTACATCGCGTACAAGGGCTATTACAGCATGGAGGAAGTGATGAACGGCAGTCAGAGCAACCGCATGGAGATGGGAGGTCTGGTATGATCATTCAGGCAGAACTGAAGCGAAAGCAGTCCGAGTACAAAGGCGAAGCATGCAGTGTAGATAAGGTAATCGAACTGCCCGCCCAGCGGTTCCAGCAGTTCAGCCGTGCTCTGCTGGCGGATTATGATTTCATCGCAGAGAACAAAACTGCCATTCGGCA
>OLVS01000245.1_pt1 | contig 34701 bp, 29 predicted proteins | sample 1644121 | NCBI WGS metagenome assembly OLVS01 (sample SAMEA103958121, study PRJEB25191) | human gut metagenome
ACCGGCGGCAGACGGTACACGTTTTCCCGCAGCAGCGCGGCGCAGAAGGCGTCCACCGTTTTGATGTCCGCCTGATACACCCGGAACAGCTGGCGGCGCAGATGGGCGTTGTCCGGATGCTCCGCCACCCGCTTGGACAGCTCCGCCGCAATCTTGCCCCGCAGCTCCGCCGCCGCCGCCTTGGTATAGGTAATGATCAGAAAGTCGTCTACGGCGCACTGCTCCTCCATGATATAGCGGAACAGGCGCTCCACCAGCACCTTGGTCTTTCCGGAGCCGGCGGCGGCGGACACCAGCAGGCTGCCGCCCCGGTTTTCCACCGCTGTGCGCTGGTCAAGTGTCAGTTCAATGGCCATGGTGTCCCTCCTCTCCGTTTTCCCGTTCCATCAGAGCCCAGAATTCGTCGCTGTCGGTCTTGTAAAGGGGACGGCGCTTGTCCCGGCTGTCGTCAAAATAGCAGGCCGAGGCAAAGGCGCAGTAGGTGCAGGCGCTGTCCTGTGGGCCGCGGGCATAGGGGTCGGCGTCGATGTTGCCGCCCGCGATCTCCCCGGCGATCTGGTGCAGCAGCTTGTCCACATACCGGCCCAGATGGCCCAGCTGCGCCGCCGTGGCCACGCTGCCGGTGACGCCGCCGTCCTTCTTCACCCCGATGGGGAGATAGCAAGGGGACTCCAGCGCGCTGTGCTCCATGGCCTGCAGGATCTGGGGCTCGCCCAGCACCAGTCCGGTACGGCGCAGCTCCTTTTGCAGAGCGGCCTTCAGCTTTTCGTCACTGATACCGCGATCCTGCCGCAGTATCACGCTGCGGGCGGGCTGGTACAGCACGCCGCATGGCACGATGGGATGGCCGAAATAGGACGCGCCCTCCCGCTCCAGCGTAAAAAGATACAGCAGCATCTGAATGCCAAGACCATAGCGGATATCCGTCAGGTCGAAGCTCTTCTGGCCGGTCTTGTAGTCCACCACCCGGAGATAGAGCTTCTCGTCGTGGAGCCAGCCGTCCACCCGGTCTACCTTGCCGGAGACGGACAGGGACGCGCCGCCCTCCCGAACGGTGATGGCGGGCAGGTCGCCGTCCCGTCCGCCGAAGCTCAGCTCGAAGGACACCGGGGCGAAGTCCGACTGCCGCATTTCCTCCGCGATGCTGAGGATGATGCTGTAGGCCGTCTCCCGCAGACGGCTGAACAGATACCGGAAGCGGGCGGATTTATGGGGATAGTCGTCGATGCATTCGTCGGCGTAGCGCTTTACATAGTTCCGCACCATGCGGCGCAGCTCCTCGTCGGCCACCTGTCCGTAGCCGCCCTGCGCTTTCACGTCACGGTTGACGTTTTCCAGCAGATAGTGGAGGAAGGTGCCGATCTCCGGGGCCTCGAAGCCCGCCTTTTTCCGCTCCTTTGCCCGCAGACCGTACTCCATGAAGTAGCCGAAATGGCAGGACTTCACCCGGTCGATACGGCTGGCGGACATGGCGATGGAGTGGCCGTACAGCGACCGCACCGCCTCCGGCGACAGGCTGCCCCGCTCCATGTGCCGCGCCCGCTCCATGGCGGACAGGGCGGCGGCGTAGCGGGGACTTTGGGCAAAGTACTGCCACAGTTGGGGGTCATCCCCGGCGGCGCACAGGGCCGCGGCAGGCAGCGTCAGGCGATAGGCCCCGTCCTCCCGGCATATCTTCGTCCGGGGGAACAGGCGGGCCACACGCTCCACCACGAAGGAGGGCCGCAGCTCCGCGCCGGTCACGTCGGTGACGGGCCAGCTGATATGCAGGTGCTCCGTGGGCTGGGCAAGGCAGGCGTAGATGTTTTGCAGCTCGTTATCCAGCGCGTCGAAGGTGGCGTCGGACAGGGGGATATCCCGCTGGGCCAGCGCCTGCCGGTCGTCGCTGTCCAGCACGCCGCCGTCCTTGTCGATCTGGGGCAGCAGGTGGTCGTTGGCGCCCAGCAGGAACAGGATGCGGACGCGGTGGCGGTCGTTGCGGGTGATCTCGCTGACCTTCACCTGATCCAGCGTGGCGGGGATGGTGCCCACGCTGTACTGGGTCAGCACCAGCCGCAGCAGACGGGCGAATTCCTCGCCGTCCAGCTCCGTGTCCGCCAGAATTTCCACGAATTGATCCAGCACGCCGCAGAAGATCTGCCACAGCTGGGCGTATTCCTCCGCCAGCTGTACCTGTCCCGCCGCCAGCAGTGCGTCGGCCTTGTCCCGCAGCGCCTCCGGCACACCGGCAGCCGCCGCGAATTCGTACAGCGTCCGGGCCTTGTCACGGGCGGTGGGCCGCTCCTTCAGGCCGGTAGCCAGCGCCAGTAGCGGCAGACGCACCTTTTCCCGGATGCGGTTGATCTCCTGCAGACGGGCGGCCCGCTCCTCCGTCATGTCCCGGCCGTAGCCGTCAGGGTTCAGCGTCCACGGCACGTCACGCAGCCACATATTGCCCCGAATTTCCCAGCGGATCACGTAGTTCTCCAGTAGGTCGCACTCCGCCTCCGTCACGCCGGTCATGCCGGTTTTCAGGTAGCGGAACATATCCTCGTACTCAAAGCCGCCTGTCACCGCGTCCACAGCGGACAGCAGCAGCGTCATCACCGGCTTTTCCAGAATGTCACTGCGGCGGCTGACGTAGGCGGGGATGCCGTCCCGCAGGAAGATGGACTCCAGCAGCGGGCCGTAGGCGTCCAGCGTCCGGGCGGCCACAGCCATGTCCCGGTAGCGATAGCCCTGCTGGGCAAGGCGTCGAATCTGGGCGGAGACGTACTCCACCTCCGTGTAGGCGGTGGCCGCCTGATAGAGCGCCACCGCGTCGGTCTCGCCCTCCCAGGCCGCGTCATGGCCGAAGAAGCAGCGCTCCAGATGGCCCAGCGGGCTGTCGTCCTGCCGGGTCAGGTAGGTCAACCGGCACTCGACGCCCGCCTCACGGGCCATGCGGACAAAGCGCTCCTTCTGGGCGGCGGCGTTCTGGAACTGCTGGCCGGTCTTATCGCCCAGCAGCGTCACCGTTACGCTGGCGCACCGCCGCAGCGCCAGCGAAAGAACGCTCTCCTCCTGCTTATTGAAGAAGGAAAAGCCGTCCAGATACAGGTCTTTCCCATCCAGATAGTGGGACTGAGGCAGGCTGTCGTGGAGCTTCTGCACACGGGAACGGGTGTCGGTGCCGCCGTGGCGCAGCTTGGCGTCGTAGGCGGCGAAGATCAGCGCCACGTCCCGCAGCTTATCGCCCATGGCGCCCTCCATGTCCTCCACATGGTGGTACAGCGTCTCCGGCGCAATCTGATAGGCGTAAAATTCATCGGCCAACGTGGTCAGCTGGTGCAAAAACGCCGAGCGCTGGGACGGGCGGCCGAACACCTTTAATTGCGTGTGCAGTTCCTGTAAGCACCGGCGCATGGTCAGCAGCTTGCCGCCGTTGTCCAGCGTCACGTCGGCAAGGCCGCCGGTCTCGCCCAGTACGCGGGTGGCAAGGCTCTGGAAGGTCAGCACCTCGGCGCTGCGGCAGGCGGTTGGGCCGCAGAAGCGGCACAGATCCAGCTCCGCCTCGTGGGAGGTGTGTTCCGGCACCAGCAGCAGCTGGGGACGGTTCTCCCGCTCACGCTGGATGGTCTCCAGCACCCGCGCCGACTTTCCGCTGCCGGCGCGGCCGATCCAGATGGACAGCATAGGCGCGTCCTCCTTACGTGTGATAGTCTTTGCCGCCATTATACCGTATTTGCCGCCGTTTGCAAAGCGGCGCACCGAAAAAACTAAAAATGCCCGACAAATCACTTGCCAAATGCCGGGTATGCTGGTAAAATAGTACTATCGAATCTTCGACAAAGGGGAGAGAAAACTATGAGAAAGATGAAGCGATGGGCCGCACTGCTGTGTGCGGTGTTGATGGCCGTCACGCTGCTGCCGACGCAGGTGTGGGCGACGGATGGGACGGACGGCGGCAGCGCCGCTGCGCTGGAAGAACCGATCGTGAGCGACAAGCCTACCATGAGTGAGGAAACCGCCACAGACGGACAGCCTGCCGACGACCAGACGCCCGCTCCCACCGACGATGAAACGCCGGACGCGGAAGTTCCAGAGGAGAGTGAAAGCGCCGACCCTCAGGAGCCGGAGCAGGAAGTGGACAATCAGGACACTGACAATACCGATGATTCCGATGTGCTATGCAGGGCGACACTGGATCCTATCAGCCACGAATTGGAGGTTGAGCAGTTTTCAGCAGAGGAAGCTGCGGATGCGGAGATTACGTCTGCTGAGTTGAATAATGCTCTGACCAGTAATAAAAGCGGGAGCTCCTATTTCGATATCATATCCGTGACACGGTATGGCCGTGCTAAGCTGGCGAAAATGTCCCGCAGTACGGTCTACCTGAAAATTTATGATCGGCTGCTGGAAATGGCAGAGAATTTTACCGTAGACAAGGTTTCGCTTCCTACAAACCAGAAAGTTACCCATGATGAAGCTTGGCTTGTTACTGCTGCGTTTTACTCTGACTATCCGGAGCTGTTCTGGGCCCGGCCATCGTTCTGGTACAACAAAAACACCATGCTTTGCAGTGAAATTCAACTGAATTACAACAGTCATATTTACAATCTGAATACCGAACTGCCGCTGTTTCTGGAGACTGCTGAAACGATCCTGGCGGGTATGCCCACCGGCAGCGACTATGAGAAAGAGCTGTACCTGCACGACGCGCTGATCAAGAAAGTCACGTATACCTACAGTAAGCTGGAGGAGCAGAACGGCTATACCACACTGGTGGAGGGCAAGGGCGTTTGCGCGGGGTATGCTTTTGCGCTGCAATATCTGTTGATGCGCGCAGGTATCCAGAGCTACTATGTGGTAGGCTACGCAGGAGAAAACCATGCATGGAATCTGGCAAAAATCGACGGAGAGTGGTACTATGTAGACGCCACGTGGGATGATCCCCTGACAGGCAGCGGCAGCGATTCCGCTTATTCGCCTTTCCACACATACTTCAACCTCTCCGCCGAAATGATGGCGGAGGATCACACCCTTTCCGGGCAGCCGTACAACGTACCGCTGGAGGATTGCACCGCCACTGACGCCTTCTATCACAATGTCAATCATACCGCCGTTTCCACCAGCGACACAGACCTTGTCAGCAAGGTCGCCGACCTGCTGCAGCGCAACAGCGGCATAGCCCACCTGTATGTGACGGACAGCAATCCCGTTATGGCTGCACGGGAGTGGTATTATGAGAATATCGTCTCCATCGCCCGTGCTATGCAAGTGGACGGCGGTTATGAATATGGCTACAGCTACTCTGGCCGAGAGATCGTGCTGTGGTTTGCCGGTGAGTTTCTGTCCAAGACTCCCGGAGAGCTGAACGGTTCCAGCGGGCTTGACATTCTGGACGTGGAGTTGCTGTATCAATACCTGACGACAGGCCGGCCCACGATCACCAGCGTGATGACGGAAGCACAGTTTCTGGATAACGCAGATGTGAACCGGGATACTATCATCGACGTGTACGACCTGCAATTGCTGTACGAGACGGTTTGTAACGGTTGATAAAACGGAAAAGCGGCGAAAGCCGCTTTTCTTTTTCCCGTTTCCAGGTTTTTCCGCTTGCCAAGCGGCGGTCAGGCTGGTAAAATGACAATTATTGGGAATCTAAGCAAAAGGAGGCGGAGCGGGTGGACAGGAAAGGAAAGCGTCTGGCGGCGCTGCTGTGCGCGGTACTGATGGCCGTCACGCTGCTGCCCGGTCAGGTCTGGGCGGAGATGTACAGCGCGGAGGATGCGCCGCTGTCCGCCACGGCGGTCTGCAGCAATCCCCTGTATCCGGAGCTGGGCGTGACGGAAAGCGTCACCTATGACGCGCCGGGCACGGCAATGCTGGCGGAGACGAACGCCATGGGCGACGGCGGTCGCTACGACAGCCTGACGGACGTAGCCGCCTATGTGCACCAGCAGTTCAAGGCACGGGAGCAGATACTGTTTTTCTACACCGGCTATCCGGCGGACGGGCCGTTTTCGGAGCTGACGGCGGAGGAGGCCGCGGCGGCTTACAGCAAAAGCGAGAAGCAGCTGGCGGCGGACGGCGTGTCCCATGCCGGTATCCTGCTGCGGCGGCGCTTTGCCAAGTATCTGACCACGCTGGTGCGGCAGCAGCTGCTGCCGGAGGTGTTCCGCCACGATCCGCAGGATCCCACCGGCGGCGACTACATGCGCTATCAGTATGGCAGCGTCACCTACTCCGCGTCGTGGGACGGCAATTACTTTGGTGTGACCATCGCGTTTACCTATTTCACCACCGCCCGGCAGGAAACGGAGCTGGAGCAGACCGCTGCGTCGCTGCTGGACTATCTGGGGGTGGCGCGGATGGCGGAGCCGGAGGAGCGGCTGGCGGCCATTTATGACTGGCTCTGCGCCCATGTGGAAAATGACAGCGAAAACCGGAACGATACCACGAATCTGCTGAAGTATTCCGCCTACGCGGCACTGGTGAACAAGCGTGCGGTATCGCAGGGCTATGCCCTGCTGCTGTACCGGCTGGCGCTGGCGGCGGGGGTAGACGTCCGCGTGGTATCGGGCAGCGTCAACGCCGAATCCCACGGCTGGGATCTGGTCAAGCTGGGGGTACGGTGGTATCAGGCCGACGCCGCGTGGGACGCGGGAGCGCAGGTGCATCGCCACTACCTGAAAGCCAGTCTCAGTAATCACCAGCCGGACGGGGAGAGCGCCGCCGTGATGGGACAGCACTTTCTCTCTCCCACCGATTTCACCGTAAAGATCGGGGATCTGAACGGCAGCGGCGGCATTGACAGCACGGATGTACAGCTTTTGTACGACTATCTGGTGACCGGCAAGGCGTCAGGCGGCCTGTCCGCCGCAGACTTCCGGAAAGCCGCCGATATCAACGGTGACGGCGCTATCGACGTGTACGATTTGCAGCTGCTGTATGAGTCGGTCTGCGGGATCAGCGAATAAAAAACATTCCCCGGCCATCGCCGGGGAATGTTTTTTATTCTTACTGCCACAGGCTGCACAGCAGGTCGGTGTAGGCGCTGGGATCGTCGATAGGCAGACCGGCGATGAGGCAGGCCTGATTATAGAGGATTTCCACGTACTTCTTCGCCTTCTCCGGCTCGGTGATGCGGGCCGTTTCAAAGGTGATAAAGGCGGGGTGATCCACATTGATCTCCAGAATACGCTGAGCCTTCATGTTCAGGTCAGGCTGCACGGCGGCGAAGTACTTCTCCATCTCGAAGGTGAGGCCCTGTCCGCTGGACAGGCACACGGGGTGGGTCTTGAGCTTGGTGCTGGCCTTGATCTCCGTCACCTTGTCGCCCAGCACCTCCTTCATGAAGGCGAAATCTTCCTTGTAGCGTTCCGTCTCGTCAGGCTTCTTTTCATCGTCCAGCTCCAGCTCACCGTCCACCACGCTGCGGAAGGGCTTGTCCTTGTACTGGACGAACAGGTCGGGGATGAAGGCGTCGGTGTTGTCGGTAAAGTACAGCATCTCATAGTCGTGCTCCTTCACCAGCTCCGTCTGGGGCAGATGGTCAATGGCATCCACCGTCTCGCCGGTGGCGTAGTAGATGAACTTCTGGCTCTCCGGCATACGCGCCACGTACTCGTCCAGCGTTACCAGCTTCTTCTCCCTGGAGGAGTAGAACAGCAGCAGATCCTGCACCTTCTCCTTGTTGGCACCGTAGTTGTTCAGGGCGCACAGCTTCAGCTGGCGGCCGAAGCTGCGGTAGATGGTCTCGTAGCTGTCCCGCTCGTCCTTCAGCATCCGCAGCAGCTCCGCCTTGATCTTCTTCTCCAGATTGGCGGCGATGACCTTCAGCTGCCGGTCATGCTGCAAAAGCTCACGGGAGATATTCAGGCTCAGATCCGGAGAATCCACCACGCCCCGGACGAAGTTGAAGTACTCCGGCAGCAGGTCGGCGCAGTGATCCATGATCATGACGCCGGAGCTGTAGAGCTGCAGACCGGGCTTGAAATCCTCGGTAAAATACTGGTTGGGCATGCGGGAGGGGATGAACAGCAGCGCCTTATAGGTGACGGCGCCCTCCACCGACACGGTGACGACCGACTGGGGCGGGGCAAACTCACCGAAGCGCTCCTGATAGAACTTGTCGTACTCCTCCTTGGTGACCTCACTCTTTTTCCGCTGCCACAGGGGCACCATGGAGTTGAGGGTCTCCCACTCGGTCACGTCCTCGTACTCCGGCTTGTCGTCGGGGCTGCCGTCCTTCCGGCGGGAGTGAGTGGTCAGCATACGGATGGGGAAGCGGATATAGTCGCTGTACTTCTTCACCAGCCGCTTGAGGGTATACTCCTGCAAGTACTGGCTGTACTCGTCCTTCTCCTCCTCGCTGTCGGGCTTCAGGTGCATAATGATATCGGTGCCCACGGCGTCCTTTTCGCAGGGCTCGATAGTGTAGCCGTCCACACCGGCGGACTGCCAGCGGTACGCCTGCTCACAGCCGTACTTTTTGGTGATGACGGTGATCTGGTCGGCCACCATGAAGGCGGAGTAGAAGCCCACGCCGAACTGGCCGATAATGTCGGTGTCGGGAGTCTCCTTGCCCTCCAGCTCGCCCTTGAACTGGAAGCTGCCGCTGTTGGCGATGACGCCCAGATTGTGCTCCAGATCGTCCTCGTCCATGCCGATGCCGTTGTCGCTGACGGTCAGGGTGCGGCTGTCGGGATCGGCGGCCAGGAGGATGCGGAAGTCCTGCCGGTTCAGGCCCACCTTGTCGTCGGTCAGACTGAGGTAGCACAGCTTGTCGATGGCGTCGGAGGCGTTGGAGATGATCTCACGGAGGAAGATCTCCTTGTGGGTATAGATGGAGTTGATCATCAGATCCAGCAAACGCTTGGATTCGGCTTTGAATTGTTTTTTACGCATGTAGATTCGTCCTTTCTGTGGAATAGCCAATGCAATAAATATTACCGTTTGCACAGGTAAAGGCTCCCTTGTGTAAAGGGGGCTGTCAGCTACGGCGGCATAGCCGCCGAGATCGGGGCTAAAAACATGCCACCGGCATGTTTTCTTAACGCCCCGACTGGGGGATTGTTACATTATCAGCCAACCCCTCCGTCAAAAATCGTTAATTTTTGACACCTCCCCTTACACAGGGGAGGCTTTGGGATAGCGTTATTCCTGCTCCCGCTTCTCGTTGGCGCGGGTGATGACCCAGCCCGCCACGGTCAGCGCCGTCATGGTTCCGGAGATCACGGCCAGCGTTTTCCCCAGCAGCGCCAGCTTGGGCAGCACGTCTCCGGCGGCCTTGACCGCCTTTCCGCCTACCTTGGCAACGGTTTTCAGATCCGGCATTGTCTCACCTCTTTATCATTGTCGTGCGCCCGTTACCGCATGAAGCGGTCGATGGCGTCGTTCAGGCTGTCGATGGCGGCGGTATCGCCGTCCTCCACCGCGTCCACGATGCAGTGGGCGATGTGATCCTTCAGGATCACGCGGCCGGTGGAGTTCAGCGCCGAGATCACGGCGGACAGCTGCACCAGCACCGCCGAGCAGTCCTCGCCCCGTTCCACCATGCGGCGCACCGCGTCAAGATGACCCTGTGCGCGGCTGAGCCGGTTCAGCACTGCCTTGGTATGGGCGTGGGAATGGGTATGGCCGTGGCCGCCACCGTGGGTGTGGGCGGTGCCGTCGGCGTGAGTGTGGGGTTGTTCGGACATGGCGGGTCGCTCCTTTGCGGGATATTTTCTGCTGTTTATGATACCGCAAAATGTCGGTTTTTGCAAGGGGGGTAAGGGGATTTGCCGTTTACGGTTTGACTTGCCGGACGGAACGTGGTAAAATTGAGAAAAAATGAAAGCGAGGGTTTCTCCTATGTGCAGCCATGACCATGAACACACCCACGCCGACGGCGTGACCCATACCCACCCCCATACCCACGACCACGACCATTGCCACGAGCACACCCATGACCATGACCATGGTCATGAGCATACTCACGCGCAGCACTCTCCGGAGGAGGCGCTGGCGCTGCTGGCCTATATGGTGCAGCACAACCGCCACCACGCCGAGGAGCTGCACGAGCTGGCCCACAGCATGGAGGACGAGCCTGCCCAGCTGATCCACGACGCGATTTTGGACTTCAATCTGGGCAACGAAAAGCTGGACGAAGCGCTGAAGCTGCTGAAGGGAGAGTAAGAGCCATGTGTCTTTCCACTGTATATACCCTGAAGGGGAACGAGAAGCAGGAGGTCTGCAAGAACGTGGCCTCCATGACGGTCGAGGGCGATAAGCTGGTATTCAGCGACATTCTGGGCGTTCCCACCGCCGTGGTGGGCAAGCTGGAGAAGATCGACCTGATGGAAAACGCGATCTTTGTGCGGCAGAATTGAATGTATTCATTATGAAAGAGAGGGCGGATGCGTTGCATCCGCCCTCTCTTTCCAGCTTGTCATAAGAACGGCCTCCGGCGGCCCACTTTTGTCAACAGTGACAAAAGTAGGCAAAAACACCGGAAGAAACCAATGGTTTCTTCACTTCCTTGTGCGCTATGCTTTGTGCGGGATTGTAAGTATCTGCCGCACGTTCACGTAAAATTTCCCTTTTCGTTTGGTTAAAAGAATCGTCTCTGCATCAGTGCCGCTGCCGCTGGCTGGTTGCGGAAAAAAACTTTTGCATCCACCGTGCGGCGGGGTGTGGGCACCCCGCCCTACGGAATTCTATCGATGGTTGGCCGTAGGGCGGCCTGCCCTCAGGCCGCCGCGTACAACGATTCATTTCCCACTGTTGATGCGCATGAGCGGCAGTGGCGCAAGATGAAAGGCGATTCGTCACACATAACGAAAACAGCCGTGTTCTGTGAACGCGCGGTACAAGACCGCGAATTCGTAATCGGTACATCGTGCAGGAAGTCCAGAAACCTGGGTTTCTGGCTGTTCTTTTGGTCACTTTTGGAACAGCGGCCAAAAGTGACCCGTGCCCGCAGGCACGGAATATTCCTTCACCGCTTCACCACTTCCCGGCCGTCCGACCAGACGGACACGATGTTGTGGCGGTGGGTCATGTAGATGATCCGCTCGAACCGCTCCTCCACGCTGAGGGAATGGCTGGCCTCCGGGAAGTCGCTGTCGTCCACCACGATGGCGTGGAGCTTGTCGCCCACGGCGAAGCCCTCGCCCGCGCCGAAGTACTTGTGGCCGGAGGTGGTGCCCAGATAGTAGCCCTCGCCCACCGTCAGGAAGTCGGTGTGCCAGTCGTCGGTGATGCGGCGCACCTTGGAGGTGCGGATGGAGGTGGCGATGACCTTGTACATAGGCAGCTGCGCGCCGCCGGCGATGTCGCTGCCCAGCGTGACCCAGATGCCCTCGTCCAGCATCCGCCGCACCGGGCACACGCCGGAGCAGATGTTCACGTTGGAATCGCCGCAGTGAACCACCACCGCGTTGGCATCGCGGATGGCCTTGCGCTCCACCTCGTCGGAGTGGACGCAGTGGGCCATCAGGGTGTGATCCTTCCACAGGCCGTACTTGTCGTAGGTCTCCCAGTAGCGCCGGCACTCCGGGTGCAGCTCCTGCACCCACTGGATCTCGCCCAGGCTCTCCGACAGGTGGGACTGGACGTACAGGCCCTTTTCCTCGGCGATGCGGCCCAGCTCCGCCATCAGCTCATCGGTGCAGCTGGGGGTAAAGCGAGGGGTGATGATGGGCTTCACATTCTCGAAATGGCAGCCCTCCAGCCAGCGCAGCGTCTCACGGACGGACTCCTCCGTGGTCTCCTGCAAAACGCCGGGCAGGCCGTTGCGATCCATGTTCACCTTGCCCACATAGCCGGTGACACCGGCCTTTTCCAGCTCCTCCATCAGCACCCACGTGGCCTCGGTATGCAGAGAGGAAAACATGCTGACGCGGGTGGTGCCGTTGGTGATCAGGTCGCTGGCCAGCCGCTTATAGGTGCGGCGGGCGTAGTCCAAATCGGCAAAGCGGGACTCGGTGGGGAAGGTGTAGGTATTCAGCCAGTCCAGCAGCGGCAGATCCATGCCCATACCCAGCATGGGGTACTGGGGCGCGTGGAGGTGCATGTCGGCAAAGGACTGCATGATGAGCTTGTCGCCGAAATCCCGCAGCGGTGCGTGGGCGTAGCAGTCCGGCAGCGTGTGGTAGACCCCGGCGATGACGCCGTCCTCCAGCACCAGAAAGCCGTTTTCCGTGATGTCCATCCGACCCAGCGCCGGAGCGTGAACGATGTGGCCCTTCAAGACCTGTGTCATGGAACGATCCCTCTTTTCAGACAAAATAAAATGAGCGCCCCGCCGCACCACGCGGCAAAGCACCCATAGTGGCGTCATCGGTGACGCCGTAGAAACGCCGCGCCCCGTTCCGGCACGGCTATATGAGTTTCCTTTGAACAGGTTTATGATACCATAGAACGAGACGTTTGGCAAGGGGGAGTTTTTCGCATTCACCCCACGGCGAACGCACCGGGTACGTTAAACGGCTGTAGGGGTGGGCGACTCTGCCCGCCCTTTCGCTGTCATTGCGAGCCAGTCCGCAGGCTGGCTCGCAATGACAAAGCGGGGTAGAACCCCGCCCCTACGCACAGATACGACGCTCTTTCCGGAGGGCGAAACTTTCCTTGTCATAAATCCCCCAACAAAACGCATATACTTGTCCGAGGTGATGCACATGGTGAAACGATGGCTGCGCCGGGGTACGGCGCTGGTGCTGGCGGCCGTGACGCTGGTGACAGTGGCCGCCGCCGCAGACGACAGCACCGCGGATGGCGGCAGCGCCGCAAAATGGCTGCTGCGTTGGACGCTGGGCAGCTGGCTGCCGTCGGACGGGCTGTCCCCCGCCACGGCGCTGGTGCTGGGACAGTCCCCCCTGCTGCTGTCGGCCCGCTGCGACGTGGCCGACTTCACGGCGGGACAGCAGGACACGCCGGAGGAACCGGAAACGGATCAAGCGCAGGAGCCGGACACGCCCGCCGTAAACCCACAGACGCCGCTCCCGGCATCGCCCAGGACGGCGCTGGCCTTTCAGGATAACGGCGTGCCCTCCCAGACGGTGAAGATCACCAACACCGCGGGCTACACGGTGGTGCGGGGCGTGTGCATCAAGAACGGCTCCAACAAAACGCTGGATGCCGCCGCGCTGGCGGCGGAAGGCTTTGCCGCCCAGCTGACCGGCGACGCGCCCCAGGTGCTGATCCTGCACACCCACGGCAGCGAGGCCTACACCATGCCGGAGGGGCAGGGCTACGTCTCCACCGGCACCTGCCGCACCAGCGACACCACCAAAAACGTGGTGCGGGTGGGGGACGAGATTGCGTCGGTGCTGTCGGACTACGGCATTTCCGTGCTGCACGACCGGACGCTGTACGACGATCCGCTATACGAGGGAGCCTACGGCCGGTCGGTGGAGGGCATCGAGGGGTATCTGGAGAAGTACCCCTCCCTGACCTTTATTCTGGACATTCACCGGGACGCGGTGGAGGACGCCCAGCACCGGCAATACAAGCTGATCTCGCTGGAGGATCCCAACGCCGCCCAGCTGAGCTTCATCATGGGCAGCAACCACGATGGCTGGCAGGAGAACCTGAAGCTGGCAGTGGCGGTGGCGGAAGCGGTAAAGGCGGACTATCCCACAGTGATGCGGCCCATCACGCTGCGGAACTCCAATTATAACCAGCACAAGTCCCTGGGCTCCATGCTGGTGGAGGTGGGCGCGGCAGGCAACTCGCTGGACGAGGCGCTGAACAGCGCCCGGATCTTCGCCGACGCCTTTGCCGGGGTGGTGCTGGCCACCAAGGCGGAGTGACCGCCCCCGCGTATCCTGTCATTCCGAGGAGCGAAGCTGTGCGCCGCCGGTGGCAGAGGAAGCACAAGGAATGAGTGACAGCGGTCAAAATTTCAGCAGCTAAATGCCGCTGCAAAATTTTGGGCACAGCAACAGGAAATCCGTAACCAAGGCCTCCCCTGTGTAAGGGGAGGTGGCAACGCGAAGCGTTGACGGAAGGGTTGTCTGATGGACGACAATCCCCCAGTCTCGCATACGCTCGACAGCCCCCTTTACACAAGGGGGCCAAATACGGATTGTCACACCAGTCTGCGCACTGGTTCGCAATGGCAGCTTTTGGAAATAGAAAAAGCGGCCTGTTTCCGACGCAGGCCGCTTTTTCCGTAAGAGTGATAGAGAAGAGAGGTGAGTAATTTGATTGGGGTTTTAATGAGTAAGAAAATGTATCAAAGGGGTGAATACAAAGGGGGATAAAGACAAAGGGGAATAAAAACTAAAAGGTGAAGAACAATGGGGGGTAAAAGGGGTAAAATTAAGTAAGTGTGAGTAAGTGAGTATCCGATTTGGTAAGTAAACGATTGTTTAGGAACAGTTTTTGCTTATTTTGCCAGGGTCTTGCCCAGCTCACGGCAGGCAGTCAGAGCAGCATCGTCGGGGGCTTCGCAGCAGGTGACGCTTTCGCACACCAGATTTACGCCGGCGTCGCTGCAGTCCTTTTCCCAACTGCGCATCCATTCGCCGTCGCCCCAGCCGTAGGAACCGAACAGCGCGACACTGGTGCCGCCCAGACGGTTCTTGCAGCTGTCGAACATGGGCTGGAAATCCACTTCCTCCAGCACCTCGCTGCCCATGGCGGGGCAGCCGAAGGCGATGGCGGAATAGCTCAGGGCGTTGGCGTCCACCTGATCCGCGGTCATGACGGTGACCTCAGCGCCGGCCTCCTTCATGCCCTCCGCCACAGCGTTGGCCATGGCCTCGGTGTTGCCGGTGCCGCTCCAGTAAATTACAGCAGTTTTTTTCATGGTTTTTGTCCTTTCTATTTATTGCTAAATTATTATTTACTTTATTATTTTCAGCTTTTCACGGTCAGCTGGCCGATATCGGAACCGGCGCGCCACATGGCACAGTAGACCTCCGTGCACTTGCGGAACCGGGCGAACATCCGCTGCGCCTTCTCCTCGTCGCCGTAGACCTTCCAGAGGCCGGCGCACTTGAAATCACGGGAGCGGTGCTCGATAAAGCCCTGCACGTCCTCCGGCGGATAGCTGAGGAACAGGCCCACCTCGTGGGGGAATTCGCCCTCCTCCCGGAAGCGGCGGATCAGCCGGGCCACGCACCGCTGGCATCCGTCGCAGCGGTAGCCTGCTTTTTGCAGAATGTCCCGGGCCATGCCGCTTTCCAGATCCCGCCGCAGCTCCGCCGGACGGTACAGATACAGCAGCGCGTGATCGTCCCGGTAGCGGATGGGCAGCAGGCACAATCCCTTGGGCACCAGCAGAAGGTTGAGGCGGCGAATGTCCGCCAGCAACGATTCACGGTCGTCACAGGGGCAGGGGAACAGGCTTCCGGTTTTGATGCCTGCCAGTGTAGGGGCACACTGTTTGACCAGTAATTCTTCCGACATACGCCGCCTCCTTCCTTCTGCTAGTATGTTGGGGGATCGTTTTGATTATTCATTAGTTAGTGTTAGCTAACTGTTGGGTCTTAAAAAAGCTGCCGGAGGGATGGCAGTTTGTTTTAGTGACCCGTTTCTTTTAGTTAGCACTGACTAACCAATCGGTCTTAAAAAAGCTGCCGGGCGGGGCAGTTCTTTCAAGCAGTTCCCTATTGGAACTATAGGCAGTATAACACAGTCCTTTTCGTTTGGCAAGACCTTTTTGCAATTTTTTCCAAAAAATTTTTGGAGAGGGAAAAACCGGGCGGGGACTCCGGTGTAAACTGCCAAAAGCTTCGCAGAATTCGCCGCCCGCAGGCGGCGAACAATTTGGATTATTTTTTGCCGCGACATGTGCGTGGCAAAAAATACTCTGCGCGGAGAGAGTGTTTTTGCGCCCATTTATGGGCGCAAAAGCGCGGGTCGGAGCGAATCTTAATTTGGCCCAAAGGGCTTAGCCCTTTGGGCCAAGATTTTTACGCGAATACCAGCTGCACCAGCAGCATGTACACCACCGTGCCTGCGCCGATGGACAGCAGCACATTGCGCTTCCACAGGTGCAGCGCCGTCACCACCGCCAGCGCGATCAGCTCCGGCAGGCCGTGGGGTGCGGCGGCAATGTCCACATTCCGCAGGCAGTACACCACCAGCAGGCCCATCATGGCGGCAGGCAGCGTGCGGCCCAGATACTCCACCACCTTGGGGATGGGCTTGTTGTCCGGGAACAGCAGGAAGGGCAGGAAGCGGGTGATGATGGTGCCCAGCGTCACCGCGCCGGCGATCACCAGCGCCTGCGTCGTTGTCAATGTCATAGCTTCTTCCTCCCCAACAGTAATACGATCAGCACCAGCACCATGGCGGGGATCACCAGATTGTCCGCGCCGAACACCGCCAGCGCCGCGGCGGAGCAGACAAGGCCGATGACGCCGCTCATGCGGTTCTGGGGGTTCTTCACCTGCTCGATGAACAGCACCACGAACAGGCCCGTCAGGGCGAAGTCAAGGCCCGTGGTGTCAAAGGTGATGAACCGGCCCGCCACCGCGCCCAGCACGGAACCGGCGGCCCAATAGCCGTAGTTCAGCAGAGACACCGACAGATAGAAGTCCTTCTGGGGTACATCCTCCGGCGGCTCCACCGAGGAGACGATGGAGAACGTCTCGTCGCTGAGGGTATAGATCAGCGGGAATTTGGCCGCGCCCATGCCCCGGTATTTGCCCAGCATGGACACGCCGTAAAAGAGGTGGCGGGCGTTGACCATCAGGCTCATCAGCAGCGCCTGCAGCGGGTCGAACGCGGTGACCAGCAGCGTGATGGCCACAAACTGCATGCTGCCGCAGTAGGCCAGACAGCACATCAGCAGCACCCACGGCACGCCGTAACCCTTGGTCTGCATCAGCACGCCGTAGGCAATGCCCAGCACCAGATATCCCGTCAGCACCGGGACGGTGCTGGGAAACGCAGCGCGCACGGCGGCAAGGGCGGGATGTGGTTTCTTCTCCATGTCTCCACCTCCAGAAAGTGTGGTAAAGTGGCATTATTATATAAAGTCCGCCGCGAAAATGCAACCCCGGATTCCTTCCCTCCCGTTGACTTTCCCACCAATGGCTGGTACAATGAGGGCACTTCAGGACAAAGGTAGGTCGATCATCACATGAGCGATAACGTATTTGACAAGAAGCCCAGCGAGTGCAACTACTCCTTCGTACAGCACACGAAATGCGAGTTCTTCCCCTGTCACGCCACCAGCCACCCGGAGGATTTCAACTGTCTGTTCTGCTACTGCCCGCTGTACGCGCTGGGCAGCCAGTGCGGCGGCAACTGCCAGTGGCTGCCCAACGGCATCAAGGATTGCTCCGCCTGCATGCTGCCCCACGGGCGGGGCAGCTACGAGTACATCATGGGCAAGTTCCCGTTGCTGTCGGCGTTGGCGAAGAGGAACCGGTAAAAAAAGAGATGGCTTTCGCCATCTCTTTTTCTTATGAGTCAAACCGCACGGCGGCGCAGCAGAACGATACCGCCCGCGGTCAGCACCGTCAGCGTCAGGTACAGGGGCAGGTCCATACCGTCAGCCGTCTTGGCGGACTGGACACTGCCGGTCTTTGTCTCCGTATCCTGCGGGGTCTGGCTGTCGCCGGAGCCGCCGTTGGATCGCTTAGGCAGCTCCTGCTGTTCCTCATAGCCGCACTCGGTGCAGGTGCGGATCTTCAGGCCCGTCTCCTTGGTCGTAGGCTTCTTCACGGTGTCCCAGTCGCCAAAGGTGTGCTGGTGGGGGAACTCGATCCACTTGTAGGTCTTGTAGTTGTCGGCCACGTAGCTGGTGGGATCGCTGCCGTCAGCGTTGACGGAGCCGATCACAACGCCAGTGCCGGTGTAATCGCTGGTATCCACGGCGAAGAGGGTGGCTCTCGCCTGACCCACCGCGATCAGGTGGCCGCCGCTAAGCTTGATGTTGGCGGCGTACAGGGCGGCCTGATCCGAAGCCACGTTGACCTCGCCGCCGGTCATGATGATATCACCGCTGCGGTTCGAGCTGGCGGTGATGGCCCAGTCGCCGCAGGGGATGGACAGCTTGCCGCCGCTGATGACCACGTTCGATTTGCCCTGCTCCGAGCCGATGGTGCGGACGGGATAGCTGTCAGCGATGACGTCGGACACCGTGACCGTCAGGCTGCCGCCCTCCAGACGGAAGTCGCCCTCGACATTGCAGAACTCCATATTGGAATCCACCGTACCGGACTGGATGGTCAGATCGTCACCGGCAAAGGCATAGGGATTATTCTTGTCCTTGACCGTGCCGCAGTGGCGGATGGACAGGCTGCCGCCGCTCTCGCCCGCCTTGATGATCCAGGAAACATCCATGTTGCCGGAGGTGGAACTCATCAGAGGACGATACCAATCGCTCGTCGTCTCGATCACGTTGGCGCCCTCCAGCACGATGGTGACGGTGCCCTCGCCCGTCAGCAGGCCGGAAAAGCCATCGGCATTGTGGGCACCCTTCAAATAGAAATCGCGCAGGGTCAGCGTGCCGCCATTCTGGCCGGGTTCATATTTCCATCCCTCGGTATCCAGCATGTCCGTCACCTCGGTATAGGCGCTCAGATTCAGGTTCTCCGTGCGGGTGGGTGTCGCCTCGTCTGCTGAGGCGGTGACTGCTAGCGCCAGCAGCATCGCCAGTGTCAGCAGAAGGGCTGTTATTTTCTTTTTCATGTTCTTTCTCCTTTTGTACCAGAGCCTTTTTGCTGGTTAAAGAATAACCAGCAAAAAAAGAATATTCTTTTTTTGCTTCCTGTCTCATTTATTATACCCACTGCCGACGGTAAGTGCAAGAGATTTTTACAGAAAAGGGACTGCAGATGCAGTCCCTTTTTTATTTAACCCGTGACCCACAGCGAACCGTATCGGCCCAGACGGGTATTCGTGTCATCTCTGGCACTGTCGCTGAGTTCCAGGTGCCGTCCGGCGGCCAGATCGTTGAAGACCCCGCAGTCGGCGCAGTAGTCGATGCGCCTGCCGCTGCCGTCAGTGAGACGCACCATGATGCAGTCCCTCAGGTCGTCCTGCCAGTCCTTGGATTTCAAGCAGCGATCCACTGCGGCGGCGTCCTGGGCGGAGAGCCGACTCTCCTGCCCCTCCATGTCTATCATGGTCCACTCGGTGCTGCTTCCGCAGCCCGCCAGTGCGAGAACGCACAGCGCGGTCAGCAGCAAGGCGATCAGTCTTTTCATGGCGTTACCTCCGTCAGAAAGCGTTTACTCCTCTGTGGGCATTTTCCACGCGGTCAGGTCGGTGTGCAGCAGCTCGTGAGAGCGATGGCTCAGCGGCTTGTGGAAGTAGGCGTTGTACAGCGCCCGCACCTCCGGATTCTCGTGGGAGAAGCGGATATCGGCGTTCTTGTCCAGATTCCACAGGATATCGCCGCGGGGTCCCGCCAGCTCCACGCCGTCGCGGATGGGCTGACCGCCGCCTCCGGCGCAGCCGCCGGGACAGGCCATGACCTCCACGAAGTCATAGCTGGCCTTGCCGCTGCGCAGGGCGTTCATCAGCTTGCGGGTATTGCCCAGACCGCTGACCACCGCCACCCGGACACGACCTGCGCCGGGAATGTCGAAGGCGGCCTCCTTCCAGCCGTCCATGCCCCGGACGGCGGTAAAGGCGTCGGGGTCGGGGTTGTGACCGGTCACCATGAAGTAGGCGCTGCGCAGTGCCGCGTCCATGACGCCGCCGGTGGCGCCGAAGATCACCGCCGCGCCGGTTCCGGTGCCCAAGGGACTGTCGAAGGGCGTTTCCTCCATGACGGCGGGGTTGATCTGCTCGCCCCGCAGCATGCGGACGAACTCGCGGGTGGTCAGCACCACGTCCACGTCCGGATCACCGCAGGCGCTGTTGAGATTGGGGATGGCCCGCTCCGCCTTTTTGGCGGTGCAGGGCATGATGGACACCACGCAGATATCGTGGGGATCCACGCCCAGCTTCTCGGCAAAGTAGCTTTTCGTCACCGCGCCGAACATGGCCTGCGGGGACTTGGCGGTGGAGAGATTGGTGGTGTATTCCGGGAACTGGCCCTTGACGAACCGCACCCAGCCGGGGCAGCAGGAGGTGAACATGGGCCACTTGTACTGGTCATGATGGGTGAAGCGCTGCAAAAACTCGCTGCCCTCCTCCATGATGGTCAGGTCGGCGGCAAAGTCGGTGTCGAACACGTAGTCGAAGCCGATCTCCTTCAGCGCCGTCACCATCCGCTGGGCGGAGGCGAACTTGGGGTCAAGGTGATAGTACTCCGCCCACGCGGCGCGGACGGCCGGGGCCACCTGCACCACGGTGATCTTGTTGGGGTTGGCCAGCGCATCCCAGACCTTGCCGGTGTCGTCATGCTCCTGCAGAGCGCCCACGGGACAGTGGGTGACGCACTGGCCGCAGAAGGTGCAGTCCGACTCGCCCAGCGTGCGGAACCGGCCCACGCCCACGGTGGTGCGGATACCGGTGCCCACCACGTCCCAGATGTTCATGCCCTGGATCTTCTCGCACACCTGAATGCAACGCATGCAGCGGATGCAGCGGTTCTCGATGCGCACCACGGGGTTGGAGAAGTCGGTGGGGATGTTCTTCAGATCCTTGATATAGTGGTCGCCCAACAGGTTATAGTCGTTGCACAGGGTCTGCAGCTTGCAGTTGCCGCTGCGGGTACACTTGGTGCAGTTGTTCTCGTGCTGGCTGAGGATCAGCCGCAGGTTTACGCGCCGGGCCTCGCGGACACGGGGCGAATTGGTATGTACCACCATGCCCTCCACCACCGCGTTGTCGCAGGAGGGGACGAGCCGGGCGTGACCCTCCACCTCTACCATGCAGATGCGGCAGGCGGCGATCTCGTTGACGCCCTCCAGATAGCACAGGGTGGGAATGCTGATGTTGGCGCTCTTGGCGGCCTCCAGAATGGTGGTGCCCTCCGGCACGGAGATGGTTTTCTTGTCGATGGTCAACGTTACCATTTGCTGTTCCGACCTCCTCTGAATATCCCGTATCCGTAGTGGTCGCAGCGCAGGCAGCGGGACGCCTCGGTGCAGGCTCCCTCCCAGGTGAGACCACATTCGATGTCTTCAAAGTCGTTCTTCCGCTGGGCGGCTTCCCGCTCGGTGGTATTGATGCGGCCATGGGGCGGGGAGTTGTTCAGCCGCGGTGCGGGAATGTCCACCTCCACCGTGATATCGTGGTGGAAGCCCAGATGCTCGTCGATATTGGCGGCGGCCACCTTGCCGGCTGCGATGGCGCGGATGGCGCTGGCCGGGCCGGTGACGCAGTCTCCTCCGGCGAACACATTATTCATATTGCCCACCTGGCTGGAGCTGGCGGCCACAAAGGTGCCCCGCTTGATGGGCACGCCGGACTGCTCGAACCCGGCGATCTCGATGCCCTGACCGATGGCCACCACGATGACGTCCGCTTCCACGCGCACTTCCGGCAGATCGGCCTTCTCCGGGCGGGGACGGCCGGTCTTGTCGGACTCGCCGGGGATCTGGGGCTGCACCCACAGGGCAACGGCTTCGTCGTTCTCGTTGGCTTCGATGCGGACAGGCGCCATCAGCGTCAGCATTTCCGCGCCCTCCGCCATAGCGCCGGTGACCTCGTCCGGCAGGGCGGTCATATCCTCGATGCGGCGGCGGTAGACGCAGGACACCTTCTCCGCACCCAGGCGGATGGAGCTGCGGGTCACGTCCATGGCCACGTTGCCGCCGCCGATGACCACCACGTGCTTGCCGGTGAAGTCCGGCATGTCGCCGTCGCCGATGCCCCGCAGCATCTCCACGGCGGACATGACGTTTTTGCTGTGCTCGCCGGGGATACCCGCGCCCTTACCCTGATGGGCGCCAATGGCGATGTACAGGCAGTCGTACTCCTGCTGGAGCTGCTCGAAGGTGATCTCCTTGCCCACGGTCACGTCGGTGTGGGCCTCGATACCCAGCGAGAGGATGGAGTGGATCTCCGCGTCCAGCTTCTCCCGAGGGAAGCGGTAGCTGGGGATGCCGTAGCGCAGCATGCCGCCCAGCTGGTGGCGCTCCTCGAAGATGACCACCTTGTGGCCCATCAGCGCCAGATAGTAGGCGCAGCTCAGGCCGCTGGGGCCGCCGCCGATGACGGCCACGGTCTTTCCGGTAGACGGCGCGCATTCCGGCTGGGGCACGTCCCCGGCGTTGTCCACGGCGTAGCGCTTCAGGCCGCGGATGTTCAGGGACGCGTCGATCATGTCGCGGCGGCACCGGGCTTCGCAGGGGTGCTCGCAGATATAGGCGCAGGCGGTAGGCATGGGGTTATCCTTGCGGATCAGGCGCACTGCGTCGGCACAGCGCCCCTCGCCCACCAGTGCCATATAGCCGGGCACGTCCACGCCCGCCGGGCACAGCGCCACGCAGGGCACCGGCAGGGCCAGGCTGGCAAGACACCGGTGATGCTCGATATGCTCGATATAATCGTCCCGGAAGCCCTCCAGGCCGTCCACCACCAGACGGGCCGCGTCACGGCCGATGGCGCAGTCGGCGGTGTTGACGATGCTGCTGGCGGTCTTTTCAATGATCGCCAGCGTGGACATGTCCGCCTGACCGTCCAGCACCATCTCGATCAGCTTGGTCAGCTGGCCCAGGCCGATACGGCAGGGCACACACTTGCCGCAGGTCTGGGCATGGCACAGCTGCAAAAAGGTCAGCGACATATCCACCGGGCACAGACCGGGAGGTGAGGCCGCGATGCGGCGCTCAACGTCGCGGTAAAGGTTATCCACCACAGTCTGCGCTTTGCTGGGCGTCTTGATATCAAGTCTGCTCAAAGGGTGGTCACTCCTTTCCTCTCTGACGCCCTGTAAAAGTATATAGGGCGGTATGTTACCATACAGTATGGCACAAATTTTATTGTTCGTCAACATTTCTCACGAATTATTTACTTACAAGAAACAAAAACCACCATTTGCCTTTCCGGGAAGGACAGTCATACCGTCAAAAGGGAGAAATCCACGCCGCCGCCGCTTTTTTGGTGAAAAAGCAGTTTACATTTGCCGCCCGATGCGTATAAAATAGGGGCAATGAATATACGTACCCGAGGAGGTTATCAACTATGATCCAACTGACGAACCACGGCATGTATCTGGTGGACGGCGTTCCCTGTGAGCAGGCGGACGTTGCCCAACAGGAGGCGCGGCAAGGCACCATGGCATGGCGTATCCTGCAAGGCCACAATGTATCCGGCGATCCGGAGAGACTTCAGATCCGGTTTGACGCCATGGTGTCCCACGACATTACCTATGTGGGCATCATCCAGCAGGCCAGAGCCAGCGGCATGAAGGAGTTCCCCATCCCCTACGCCCTGACCAACTGCCACAACAGCCTGTGCGCCGTGGGCGGCACCATCAACGAGGACGACCACGTGTTCGGCCTCTCCGCCGCCAAGAAGTACGGCGGCATCTACGTTCCCGCCAACCAGAGCGTCATCCACTCCTATGCCCGGGAGCAGATGGCAAAGTGCGGCGCCATGATCCTGGGCTCCGACTCCCACACCCGTTACGGCGCGCTGGGCACCATGGCCGTGGGCGAAGGCGGCCCGGAGCTGGCCAAGCAGCTGCTGAAGAACACGTGGGACGCGCCTATGCCGGAGGTGGTGATGGTGTATCTCACCGGCAAGCCCCGCCGGGGCATCGGCCCCCACGACGTGGCCATCGCGCTGGTGAAGGCCACGTTTGAAAGCGGCTTTGTGAATAATAAGGTATTGGAGTTCGTGGGTCCCGGCATCCGTGAGCTGCCCATCGACTTCCGCAACGGCGTGGACGTGATGACCACCGAGACCACCTGTCTTTCCTCCATCTGGGAGACGGACGAGGAGACCCAGGGCTTCTACGCCGCCCACCAGCGGCCGGAGGACTACGCACCCCTGCATCCGGCAAAGGTGGCCTATTACGACCGGATGATCGCCATCGATTTGAGCAAGATCGAGTCCATGATCGCCCTGCCCTTCCACCCCTCCAACGCGTGGACGATCCACGAATTTCTGGAGAACGCACAGGAGCTGCTGGCCAAGGTGGAGGCCGACGCCGCCAAGCGCTTCCCCAAGACCCACCCCTACCTTACCGACAAGATCCACGACGGCGGCGTGTGGGCGGATCAGGGCGTCATCGCCGGCTGCGCCGGCGGCCTGTTTGACAACATCACCGAGGCGGCGGACATTCTCAAGGGCGGCAGCACCGGCAACGGCGCGTTTACGCTGGACGTGTACCCCACCTCCGTGCCCGTGTCGCTGGAGCTGACCCGCGACGGCGTGACGGCCGATCTGCTGACCACCGGCGCGGTCATCAAGCCCAGCTTCTGCGGCCCCTGCTTCGGCGCAGGCGACGTGCCCGCCAACAACGGCCTGAGCCTGCGGCACACCACCCGCAACTTCCCCAACCGCGAGGGCTCCAAGCCCGGCGAGGGTCAGTTCGCCGCCGTGTGCCTGATGGATGCCCGCTCCATCGCCGCCACTGCCGCCAACGGCGGACGCATCACCGCCGCCACCGATGTGGACTATGCGCCGGTGCACCGCGCCTATCACTTCGATAAATCCGTGTACGACAACCGGCTGTACTACGGCTTCGGCAAGGCCGATCCCGGCGTGGAGCTGGTGATGGGCCCCAACATCACCGATTGGCCCAGAATGTACGACCTCACCGAGAATCTGCTGGTGGAACTGGCCGCCGTCATCCACGACGACGTGACCACCACCGACGAGCTGATCCCCTCCGGTGAGACCTCCTCCTACCGCTCCAACCCCCTGCGTCTGGCAGAATTTACCCTCAGCCGCCGCGTCCCCGACTACGTGTCCCGCGCCAAGGCCGCAGCCGCGCTGGAATCACAGCGGCGCAGCGGCGACATACCGGTACAGCTCCGGGAGGTACTCTCTCAGGTTGGTGACGCCGATATGCTGGCCGCCAGCACCCAGTTCGGCTCCTGCGTGTTCGCCAACAAGCCCGGCGACGGCTCCGCCCGTGAGCAGGCGGCTTCCTGCCAGAAGGTGCTGGGCGGCTTCGCCAACATCTGCTACGAGTTCGCCACCAAGCGCTACCGCAGCAATTGCATCAACTGGGGCATCCTGCCCTTCACGCTGGACAGGGATACCGCCTTTGACTACCAGCCCGGCGACTGCGTGTTTGTTCCCGGCATCCGCAAGGCCATCGAGGAGGGCCGGGAGGATATCCCCGCCCAGGTGATCTGCGCTGACGGCAGCGTCCACGATCTGCTGCTCCATGTCCGGGGTCTGACGGCGGATGAAAAGGAGATTTTGCTGGACGGCTGTTTGATGAATTACTACGCCAAGCGGGGGTAAAAACGAGGTTTATACGGCGGTTTCAATGGCCCCCTTGTGTAAAGGGGGCTGTCAGCGAAGCTGACTGGGGGATTGTTACATCATTGGACAATCCCTCCGGCGCTCCGCGCCACCTCCCTTTACACAAGGGAGGCTTTGGTTCCCACCACTTTCCCCACAACATACAACGAAAGGACACATTATGGATAAGATCAAGATGACAACGCCGCTGGTGGAGATGGACGGCGACGAGATGACCCGCGTGCTGTGGCAGATGATCAAGGACGGGCTGATCCTGCCCTTTGTGGACTTAAAGACCGAGTACTATGATCTGGGCCTGCTGCACCGGAACGAGACAAAGGATCAGGTGACCATCGACGCCGCCAAGGCTACGGCGCGCCTGGGCGTAGCGGTGAAATGCGCCACCATCACCCCCAACAAGCAGCGGATGGAGGAATATCCCCAGCTGACGGAGATGTGGAAGAGCCCCAACGGTACCATCCGCGCCTATCTGGACGGCACTGCTTTCCGGGCTCCCATCGTGGTGCCCTTCATCCACCCGGTGGTGAAGAACTGGGAAAAGCCCATCACCGTGGCCCGTCACGCCTACGGCGACATGTACAAGGCCGTGGACATGGTGACGGACGAGCCCGGCACCGCCACCCTGACCTTCAAGGGCGAGAGCGGCGCGGAAAAGACTCTGACGGTGCAGACCGTCAGCGGCCCCGCCGTGTGGCAGGGCCAGCACAACACGGAAAAGAGTATCCGCGCCTTTGCCAAGAGCTGCTTCCAGTTCGCCGTGGACAACAAGCAGGATCTGTGGTTCTCCACCAAGGACACCATCTCCAAGGTGTACGACGGCGAGTTCAAGCGCATCTTTGAAGAGGAATACGAGCAGAACTACAAGGCCCAATTTGAAACGCTGGGCATCACCTATTTCTACACCCTCATCGACGACGCGGTGGCACGGGTGATCCGCTCCAAGGGCGGCTTTATCTGGGCGCTGAAGAACTACGACGGCGACGTGATGAGCGACATGATCTCCACCGCCTTCGGCTCTCTGGCCATGATGACCTCCGTGCTGGTGTCCCCCGACGGCACCACCGAGTTCGAGGCCGCCCACGGCACCGTGACCCGCCACTACTACAAGCATCTCAAGGGCGAGGAGACCTCCACCAACCCCATGGCCACCATCTTTGCCTGGACAGGCGCCCTGCGCAAGCGGGGACAGCTGGACGGTCTGGATGATCTGGCCGCCTTTGCCGACAAGCTGGAGGCCGCTTGCCTCGCCACGCTGGAGCAGGGCACCATGACCAAGGATCTGGCCGGTCTGGTGGACGAGGGCTTTACGGCTCACGCCGTTACCTCCGCCCAGTTTATCGCCGCCATCCGGCAGAATCTGGAGGCTGCGCTGTAAAACGGCGGATTTCCGCCGCAAACCCCTTGCAATCCCACGGCGAACAGCGTATAATATAGGTCTGGTTTTTTACCGGAAACAATACAAAAATACGACCTACAAGGAGTGTGAGACAATGACCGAGGAAAGAAAGACCAATACCCCCGAGACCGAGGCGGTGGCGGAGAGCAAAAACTTTATTCTGAACTTTATCGACGAGGACATCGCAGAGGGTGGTCAGTTCCAGGGAATGACCGTCCACACCCGTTTCCCGCCGGAGCCCAACGGCTATCTGCACATCGGCCACTGCAAGGCCCTGTGCATCGACTTCGGCACCGCCGAGAAGTACAACGGCCTGTGCAACCTCCGCATGGACGACACCAACCCCGCCAAGGAGGACACCGAGTACGTGGACGCCATCCAGCAGGATATCCACTGGCTGGGCTTTGACTGGGGCGACCGGTTCTTCTACGGCAGCGACTATTTTGAAAAGGACTACGAGTATGCGGTGGAGCTGATCAAGAAGGGTCTGGCTTACGTCTGCGAGCTGACGCCGGAGGAGTTTAAGCAGAACCGCGGCGATATCGGCATCCCCGCTGTGTCCCCCTACCGTGACCGTCCCATCGAGGAAAACCTGCGGCTGTTTGAGAAGATGCGCAGCGGCGAGGTGGAGGAGGGCAAGATGACCCTCCGGGCCAAGATCGACCTGGCCAGCGGCAACTTCAACATGCGCGACCCCGTCATCTACCGCATCCGCTTCATCAACCACCACCGGCAGGGCACCAAGTGGTGCATCTTTCCTATGTACGACTTCGCCCACCCCATTCAGGACGCGCTGGAGGGCATTACCCACAGCCTGTGCTCGCTGGAGTATGAGGAGCACCGTCCCCTGTACGACTGGGTGGTGAACAACGTCTCCATCCCCTATCACAAGCCCCGGCAGATCGAGTTTGCCCGCCTGAACATCGACCACACCGTCATGTCCAAGCGGAAGCTGCGCAAGCTGGTGGAGGAGCACTATGTCTCCGGCTGGGACGATCCCCGTATGCCCACATTGTGCGGCCTGCGCCGCCGTGGCTACACCGCCGCCGCCATCCGCAATTTCTGCGAGATGATCGGCGTGGGCAAGACCCCCAGCGTCATCGAGTACGGCACGCTGGAGCACTGTCTCCGGGAGGATCTCAACGCCACCGCCGAACGCACCATGGCGGTGCTGCATCCGGTGAAGCTGACGGTCACCAACTATCCCGAGGGCAAGAGCGAGGTGTTCTCCGTGGAGAACAATCCCACCGATCCCACCCAGGGCACCCACGATATCACCTTCTCCCGCCATCTGTGGATCGAGGCGGACGACTTTATGGAGATCCCCGTGCCCAAGTACAAGCGCCTGACCCCCGACGGTCTGGAATGCCGTCTGAAGGGCGCGTATCTGGTGAAGTGCACCGGCTGCGTGAAGGACGAAAACGGCAACGTCACCGAGGTGCTGTGCGAGTATGATCCCGACTCCCGGGGCGGCGACCCCGCCGACGGCCGCAAGGTGAAGGGCGCGACCCTCCACTGGGTGGACGCGGAGAATTGTCTGGACGCCGAGGTGCGGCTGTACGACAACCTGTTCTCCGATGCCACGCCCGACGGCCCCGACAAGGACTTTCTGGACTGCCTGAACCCCGGCAGCCTGACGGTGCTGACCGGCTGCAAGGCGGAGCCGGAAATGCGCAAGGTGGCGGCGGAGTTCGACAAGCAGGAGAACCGCACCGGCGTCAACGCGCCGACCTTCCAGTTCATGCGGGTGGGCTACTTCTGTCTGGACAACCGGGACTCCACGGCGGAGCATCTGGTGTTCAACCGCAGCGTATCCCTGAAGGACAGCTTTAAGAAATAACAGCGGCTCTGTGCCGCCGGAAATGCCGCGAGGACGCGGCATTTCCTTGGCTCAATAGTTAGCGGTATCTAACCAAACAATTATTTTACATGGAGGTATGTATCATGTATCAGATCACTTTGAAAATCGACGGTATGGCCTGCGGTATGTGCGAAAGCCATGTCAACGACGCGATTCGGGCCAAATTCCCGGTCAAAAAGGTCACGTCCTCCCACAGCAAGGGCGAATCCGTGATCCTGACGGAGCAGGAGATCGGCGAGGACGCGCTGCGCGGCGTGATTGAACCCACCGGCTACAAGGTCACGGGCTATATTTCTGCCCCCTACGAGAAGAAAGGTTTATTTGGCCACTTGAAAAAGTAAGCTATCTGTCGTATACTGTAGATACTTAAACTCTATGGGAGGTACGCCATATGTGCGACATTATAAATCGGTTCTCCATCAACTGCCACAGCAGCATCCGCTGCGACAACGGCAACATGGTGCTGCGGTTCGATCCCTTCCGGGTGGAGGATGCGCCTCACGACGCGGGGCTTGTTTTCATCACCCACGACCACTATGACCACTTTTCGCCGGAGGATATCCGCCGGGTGCTGTCGCCGGACGGCTTTATCGTCCTGCCGGACACCTGCTACCGCACGGCGCTGGAGGCCGGTTTTGAGGAATCGGCGCTGCTGCCGGTTCACACCGGCGTGACCTATGAGCTGCTGGGACTGTCCTTCCGGGCGGTGGCCGCCTATAACGAGGGCAAAAATTTCCACCCCGAGGCCAACCGCTGGCTGGGCTATGTGGTCACAACGGTGGACGGCCTGCGCTTCTACGTGGCGGGCGACACCGATAACATCGGCGAGGCCCGTTCCGTCCGGTGCGACGCGGCGTTCCTGCCGGTGGGCGGCACCTACACCATGACCGCCCGGGAGGCGGCGGCGCTGGCCAACACGATCCGGCCCAAGGTGGCCGTGCCCACCCACTACGGCTGCATCGTCGGCGAAATGGCCGACGGCGACGCCTTTGCCGCCGGACTGGACGACGGCATCCAATGCGTGAAGCTGATCGGGTAAACAGGAAAAACCCACCCCGGAACGGTTCAACCGTTCCGGGGTGGGTTTTTCTTATCGTTTGTAGGGGCCGGCGTCCTCGACGGCCCGCACGATAAAACCGTTGTTTCGGGCGACCGCAAGGGTCGCCCCTACGAAAATTCTACTGGAAGCCGGTGCGTAGGGGCGTTTTTTATCCTACGTTTGTCTTCCGCTACCGGCTCAGCTTTTCGTACAGCAGCTGCAAATCATAGACATCCGCCGCGCCGTCATGGTTCAGGTCGGCCTTATCCTGAAGCACTGCGGCGTTCAGCTGTCCGTCGTTTGTTCCGGCAGCCAGCCAGTTATACAGACAGGCCAGATCGCTGACTGTCACCGTGCCGTCGCCGTTCAGGTCAAGGGGATCGCTGTAAGCCTGCGTCAGCATAATATAGGCTCTGCCGTCCCAGTTGTCTCGTGACAGTGGAGTGGCCACCCGCCAGCCGTTGTCGTACACCAGCGAGATACGGGGCTGGACGCTTATGAGCGCATGGTAAGCGTCCGCATTGCCGTTTTCAATATGTGGAAGGATATCCTCGTTGTAGCTCTCCCGGTAGGGCCACGTGTTGTTCAGCCATATCCGGTACTCCCAGTAGGTCAGGTCATCAGAGGCCGCGACCGCGGAACGGCTGCCGTTGGCATCCGGATCCTCAAATCCGTAGGTTCCCGGCTCCAGCCTGTACTGGAAGCCCAGTGACTGCATCACCTCGGCATAGCGGACAATGACAGCGCCTTCCATACGATCCAGCTCTTTCTCAGTGGGGGCGGCGGGCCGCTTACAGGAGGCCTGGATGGTAAGGGGCAGCGTGTTCTGGGAATCGCTGTCCAGCGTCCATTCGCCTGTGGCGTCACGGGTCAGCGTAAGCTCCGTGCGGTCGCTCTGGCCCGGCGCAAAAATGTGCTGCCGGCCAGCGCCGCCCTCGCAGAACTGTCTCACGAACGCGGCGTGATACACCGTCACCCGGCAGGTGTTGTCCCCGGTAAACTCGGCATAATAGGCCGCGCTGTCCTGCATCCGGCAGGTTCGGGCGGTGCAGCCGTCCGCGCACCGCACCGTCACATTCCCCAGCAGGGCGTCCAGCCGCTCCAGCGTGGGCAGCTCCGCGCGGTTGCAGGTAAACGAAAACTCCACCCAGCTCCTGTCCGCCTTCCACTTCTTCTCCGTCTTATCATAGTTCAGATTGATTTTCCCTGTCGTGTCGCCCACCAGCTCGTGCTTGCCGCCGCAGGCAGCGTTCAGCTGTGCAAGATACCTGTCCGCTTCAAAACTGACGGTACGATAAGTATTGCCATACCGCCAGTAGCTGGTGGTACCGCGGTTGCAGTACACCGCATCATGGCGGCTTCCCTCCGCCGGAACAAAGCGCACCGGCTGATCATCCAGCATTGAAATGCACTGATCGAAGGTAATGTCAGGAACTTCCTCCACATAGAAGGTGATGGGCAGTGTCACCGGCTGATCGGGCACCCACTTTCCCTTCTCCTCGCTCCAAGTCAGGTAAAGCAGCAGCGTTTCCGTTCCATCCTTCATGAGGTGATTATTGTCGGGAACGTCCTTGAGATAAAAGTTCTTGTAATATTGTCTGGGATTGATCCACAGCGTACATTTGTCGCCGCTGTTGCTGAATTGCCAGGCCACGCAGACGGCTTCCATACCGTATACCCTGTCGTGGTCGTGACTCTCGTCATCTATACAGACGAATTTTACGATATCTTGCCCTTCAAAGCCCTCGATCGTCTCCTCTGTGGGTCTGCCCTCAGGCGGAGCGGCCCACACTGTGGCGGGCAGCAGTCCCAGCGCCAGCACTGCGCACAGCAGCCACGCGGCGATCCTCTTTCTCCTCATAGTGACCTCTCTTTCTTTCACAAGCCTTCTTTCTGTCTTCACGTGGACGAAAAGCGTGGATTTTCTCCACGCTTTTCATTCCTTTTGTTCAGTATAGCAAGATTTTGTGAGAGATGTCAAGCTGAGCTTTTGGAAGATTCCTCCAATTTTTATCAGGTATGCTCCTGTCTTTCCCGGCGGGACAGGAACGCCGTCAACACCCGGAAAACCGTGGACACCAGCAGGATACCCACCGCCAGCGAACCGGCGATGCCCGCCGTTTCCAGACCTTTGCGCAGGGCGTCGAGCATCTCGCCCTGTAGGCCCAAGCTCATGGTGTAGTACACCCCGGCGCCCGGCAGCAGCGGGAAAATCGCGAGGACCAGATACGGCGTCACGGGGCAGCGGCGCACACGGGCCATCACTTCGGCATACAGCGCGGCAAACAGGGTGGCGTACAGGTTCATGGTGTACACGTCCAGCCCCAGCGCCTGGCACAGCAGATAGATCATCCATGTGGCCGTTCCGCCCAGCACGCACAGCACCATCCAGCGGCCATGGATATTGAACAGGATGGAGAAGCCGTAGCACCCCACGAACACCGCCAGCGCCTGCGCCCACGCGGGCCACACCAGCGACGCCGACTCCACCACCGCGCCGATGCCGTAGATGGGCGCCGTCACCCGCCATGCCGCCGCCGTGCCCAGCGCGATGGCGAAGGCCGACAGAAACACCTGCACGATGCGCACCACGCCGGAGTTGGTGTCGCCGTAGATGATATCCCGCATGGAGTTGGTGATGAGCAGCCCCGGCACCAGGATCATCAGCGCGCCGATGATGGCCGCGTCCGGGTTATCCAGCCAGCCCAGCCCCGCCGCCACATAGGCGGGTACCGCCATCAGGAACGAGGCGAGGATGGTGCTGAAGAAGGGATTGGCCTCGAAGCGATCCAGAAAGCGGTTCACAAAGCCGATGATCATGCCCATCAGCCCCGCCCACAGGCAGTCCCGTAGGGAGCCGCCGAACACCAGCGCGAAGCCAAGCCCTCCCAGAAAGCTGCCCAGATACGCCACGGCGGGGCGGTACACCCGGCACCGGGCCATGGTCTGCCGCAGCCACTCCGAGGCCTCCTCCACCGTTGGCTTCTCCCGGCAGATGCGGCGGCTGAGAGCGTTCAGCTGCTCCAGCGCCTCCAGATCGTTACCGTGGTAGCCGATACGCTTCATAATGGTCAGGGGTTTGCCGTTGGTGGCCTCGAAGCTGACGGTCAGGCTGTTGGGGATGGCGAACACCTCGCACTCCACGCCGTAAGTCCGCAGGATACGGCGCACGGTGTCCTCCACCCGGAAGGTCTCGGCGCCCGCCAGCGCCAGCTGGCAGCCCAGCCGCGCCGCCAGATCCGCCAGAAGATAGTAGTCCATCATATATGTCACCTCGATAGGAGAAATAGGGTTCAAAAATCCGCGTCACATTATAGGCGGGACGGAGGAAAATGTCAACCACCTTGTATCTTGACAGCCGCCGAGAATCCGGTACAATAAGAATAACTACAGAAACAGGAGGGCTATCCCATGACCTATGATTTTACCACGTTGCCGGATCGCTGGGACACCGGCGCGGAGAAATATGAGCTGATGAAGAAGCGCTGCCCCGATGTGCCCCGGGGAACCGTGCCCTTTTCCGTGGCGGACATGGACTTTCTGCCGCCGCCGGAGCTGAGCGAGGGCGTGCAGGACTTTATGCGGGGCCGGGTGTTCGGCTATACCCGCACGCCGCGGGAGTACATCGCCGCCTTTCAGAGGTGGATGCAGCGCCGCCACGGCGTGGACATTCCCGCGGCGTGGGTGGTGGACGCCGACAGCGTGCTGGGCGCCATGCACCGGATGATCCGGGCCTTTACCAGGCCGGGAGACGGCATCGTGGTGCTGACCCCCGCCTATCCCCCGTTTCTGGACGCGCCGGAGCCGCTGAACCGCCGCCGGCTGGACTGTCCTATGGTGCTGGGGGACGACCGCCGCTACACCATCGACTTCGCTCTGCTGGAGGACTTGTGCCGCCGGGCGGACACCACTATGCTGATCTTCTGCAACCCCCACAATCCGGTGGGTCGGGTGTGGAGCCGACAGGAGCTGGAGCAGGTGGCGGATATCTGCCTGCGGCACGGCGTGTTCCTCATCGCCGACGAGATCCACGCCGACCTGATCCTGCCGGGCCACAGCTTCGTGTCCATGGCGTCGCTGGAGGAAAAGTACCTGCGCAACTGCGCCGTGTCCACCTCCTGCACCAAGACCTTCAACATCGCCGCCATCAAGGGCGCGGCGGTGGTGATGGCGGACGAGGAGCGCCGCCGGGTCTACCGCGCCCAGCGGGAGGACTCCGGTCGGGACATTCTGTCCTACGCCGCCTGCATCGCCGTGTGGGAGCGGTGCGAGGGCTGGCTGGATGAGCTGCTGACGGTGCTGGACGGCAACTTCCGCCTGCTGTCGGACTTCTGCCGCGACCATCTGCCGGAGGTAGGCGTGACGCCGTTGGAGGCCACATATCTGCCGTGGCTGGACTTCCGCTTTCTGGGGATGGAGCCCGGGGAGCAGGAGCGCTTTATGGGAGAAAAGGCCCACTGCTTCTTCACCGAGGGGTATCACTTCGGCGCGGAGGGTGCAGGGTTCGAGCGGTGGAGCATCGCCTGTCCCCGCCACGTGCTGGAGGAGGGCCTTGTCCGCATGGAGCGGGCCATCCGCAGCCGCTGACCCCGCGGGAAAGGAGCGGACATGAAGCATACCCGTGAACTGAATCTGGAGCTGGGCTGGCCCACGGTGGATCAGGCGCTGCGGCGGCTGGACGCGGAGCTGGAGGCGGCGCGGAAGATGAACACGCCGCTGATGAAGCTGATCCATGGCTACGGCTCCTCCGGCAAAGGCGGACGCATCCGCACCGCCAGCCGCCGCTATCTGGAGGAGGCCGCCGCGCAGGGACGGATCGCCGCCTATCTGCCGGGGGAGCGGTTCTCCATCTTTGACGAGACGGCCCGGCGAGCCCTGCAGCAATACCCCCATCTGCGGCAGGATCGGGATCTGGACGGCGAAAACCGCGGCGTCACCTTCGTGTTCCTGCGCAAGCTGGGATAGTGGAAAAACCACCCCGTGACCGAGGTCACGGGGTGGTTTGTTGTCGAAAATCCTGTCATTGCGAGCCAGTGCTCACACTGGTGTGGCAATCCGTTTCTGGCCCCCTTGTGTAAAGGGGGCTGTCACCGAAGGTGACCGGGGGATTGTCCCCGTACATAGACAACCCCTCCGTCAAAAATCAAAGATTTT
>OLVS01000251.1_pt1 | contig 34454 bp, 30 predicted proteins | sample 1644121 | NCBI WGS metagenome assembly OLVS01 (sample SAMEA103958121, study PRJEB25191) | human gut metagenome
CCTCCAAAACGCCGAGAGGCAGACTGCCTCCCGACACGAACTGCACCTCCCCGCCGCTTTTGATAAGCCCCTGCGGCGCGCCCAGCTTGATGAAATCGGCCGTTCCCTTCATCAAATCCACAACGCATATATCCACCGCCGTAAAGGTTTCGTCGTTTACGGAGGTGAGCAGTCTGTTGACGCTTTTGAGTATAAGCTCGTTGTCAAAGCCCGCCTTGTAAAAATTCTCCACCAACGACACGGCGGACTCCGAAGCTCTTTCCGCCTCTTTGCCGCTGCCCATGCCGTCGCATACCGCAAGCAAAAACTTGTCCTTGTCAAGCCTGACAAAGCTGTGGGTGTCGCCCGAGACCTCGCTGCCCGCTTTCTTGGCGGCGCAGAAACCGAATTCCACGTCGTAAACGGGTTTGGGCTTCAAGTACAGCACCGTCCAGTTTTCGTTGTCGGTGTTCTCCCGCGCGCAAACGCCGAGCTTTGCGTTTACCACCTCGGAAACCACGCTTTCGAGGTTTTCCTTGCGCGCGTCGCGCGAATTTACCACAAGCGTAACGTTAAGCTCCCCTCCCTCGTTGAAAATAACGGCTTCCTTTGTCAGTATGTTGTAAAAGGTAAGCTGCTCCACAAGCTGCTTTTCCCGCTCGGTGTCAAAACGTATGGTGGCTTTGCTTTCCTCGCTCAGCCCCAGCATAATCCGCGACACCCCTCCGAGTTGGTCGCCAATCAGGTTTCTGCTGTTGTCCGAGCTTGCCGCGACGAGATAATACTGCTTGTACGCCGCCACCTGTTGGTTTACGTTGCTCAAAAGCGTGCTTGTCCTGAGACACCTCGACGCAAGCGAGCTGTTGAGGTCAAGCACGGTAGCCTTGCCCCTGTCGAGAGCGTTGCCCACCACGTCGCAAAAAGCCTGTTCGCTGTCCTTTATTTCCCTGCGCCAGCACTTTACGCTTTCGGGACAATCCTTGCAGGTAAGCTCGGCAACCTCGTTGGCAATGCTCACCTGCGCCTTTTCGGGAGGGATTACGTTGTTGTTCAGCGTCTTGAAGGTAAGCTGCATGGCGTAAAAGATTTCCGACAGCTCAAAAAGCTTTCGACTTAGGTTGACGCGCAGACGGTTGACTATGTGGCGCGGGGAGTATTTTTCCTTGGTGTTGCCTGAAACCGCTTTGAGATATTCGAGAGTTTTGCCGGGTATGCAGCAAAAAACCGCGCAGGACGCTACCGCCGCAATCAATCTCAGGCTGTTGAAGCCGTCGTAAATATCGAAAAAATATACAAGCGCCACCTCGCACAGCAAAAGCGCAAGCGCCGAAAGCCACCTTGACAGCGGCATAAACGCCACGGCGCAGACCGACCAGAGTCCGCATACCGCTACCTGCGTGAGACTGCCCGCATTGAGCGCGCAGGCAAAGCCGATTGTCGCGGCAAGCGCGAAGCAGGCGCTTTTTCCGTAAACGAACAGCGTCAAAAGCACGGCGAGAGGCGCAATGAACGCAAGCAAACCGACTCCTCCGACGCGAATAAAGTCCAGCGCCTTGAAAACGCACAGTGCAAAAACCGCCAGACAAATGTTTTCTTCAACGGTAAGACGATATTTCAGTCCCCTGATAAAAAGCGCGCGCAGCACGTAAATACATACGAAGGAAAATACAATGCCCGCGCCTGCGGCAATCAGCTTGTTTACCAGCTCCTGACTCTCTGAGGTTTTGAATAACACGAAAAAAATCTGAGACGCGGCAAGATAGAGTATCAGCAGCCATTTGTTGATTTTGCGGCGGCATTTTATGTGGACAAAGCTCACGCCCAGCATGACGGCGCACTGAACGGCGGAAACCAATACGCAGTCTATCCCCGACGCAAACGACGTCGCCAGAAACAAAACGGACGGCGCCAAAAGCCTGTTGCAGTAAAGCGCTCCGACGAAAAGCCCGAATGCAAGCTGACCGTAAAGCCCGTCCGCGGTCAGTCTCAAAAGAACGAATCCCGCCGCAAGCGATACGCATTCGAGAAGAGACCTCCACACGCTTGCTCCCTTTGCCTTTGTCGGCGCTATCGATATGCGCGCCGCTCCCGTTTGTCTGTTCATAACCCTTTCGTTTCCTCCCTTGACTGTATAACGTCATTTTAAAATAAGGAAACGTAAAAAATTTCGCTCCATATGTCGCCGCGCGTCGAACTTTATCGAATTATTTCCCGTAAAAGCGCAATAAAAAAACCTTGCCCCATACGGGGAAGGTTTTTTTGCGCGTTCAGGCTTGGTCGAACTCGAAATCCACCGAAACGCTCTTTTCGGTCAGCTCGTGCATGACGGGCTTGACTTCTTTGCAGTGGAACTCGTTTTTCTGATATTCCTCCAAATCCTCTCTGCTTTTCAAAGTCACCGCAAGCGCAAGGTCATAGGAGCGCGCGCTGCCTGCAAAATCCGCGCCCGCCTCGACGGACAAAACCTGCGGCACGTTAAAACGCATACTCAACAAAGCTGCCGTTGCTCTGTCAAGATTTTCCCTGCTGTTGTCTTTGAATTTGTAGCATACGATATGCTTAACCATCCTTTTCCTCCGTCTGTCCGTTTCGTCCGAAATTTCTTTCCAGGTGCTCTTTCTCCTCGCGCAGTCTTTCCTCCACCGCCTTTATAAGCGGAAGATTTTTTTCCAGATTGGGATTTAGCCCCATATTCGCCCTGCGATAACGCGGATTGCGCTGATTGACCAGCGCCACGCTCCTCTTTGTGTCGCGCTTTCTCGACGACACGTTGAAAACCGTCCCGTCCGTCGTCTTTATTTGCAGCGCCTCGCCTCCGTCGAAGGTGACGCACCGCTCCACGAAGACGGTTTTTAGAAGCAGCTCCTGCACTTTTCTCAAAAACTCTTTGTTTTCCATTTTCGAGATTTATTTTAAAACAAAAGACGGCTTCTGTCAAGAAACCGCCCTGCCTCTTTTTACTTTTCCGTCCGTCGTGTCCTGATACAACACGTAATATTTTTCGCCGTTTTTAAGCGTGGTCAATTCAAAATCCCCGTCCGCGCTTTTGCCTTCGGGCGCGGGCAACGCGTAGCAGATGAAGCTGGGCGCGCCGTCGTCGGTAAGCAGCCCCAAAGCGAAATGCTTGTTTTTTCTCGATATTTTTATCCAATAAGAATTTTCAAATCTGTCTATAAGCTCGGGCGCGGCGGGAAAATTGTCGAACAGCTTTTGCAGCTGCTCCCTGACGGAAAGATAGTAGCTGCCGCCGTTTTCCTGCTCGTAATATCTCCTGAAAGCCTCGCTGTACTCCTCTATGCTCTTGTTTCGGGCTATTTCGTCCACAACAAAGCTCGTGCCCTCGAAATAATTTCCGGCGCGCTCCACAAAGCTTTCGTAAGGCTCGTCGTCTTTCGTTTCATCCGCGGCGGGCGGCGTCCTTAAACCGGCGTCGATTATTTTTTCAAGCTCCTTTTTCAGCATGGCAAAGAGCGCCCCGCTGTCGGACGCGCCGTCGGACGCGTAGGCGAGAGCTTCAAGACGGGCGGACTTGACGGCTATCAGGCACTCCGCGCGGTTGAGCGTAGGACAGTCTAGCTCGAATTCGGCGCTCTTGGCGGTAAGCTCCCTTACGAACAGCCTTTTGTCGAGAAGCAGCGCCGCCCACAAATCGCCCTTGGGCGCCTTCATCGTGTTTGCGGCAAGTTTGACGCGGGTGGTCGCTCCGTTGCAAAGCAGATAAACGAGTCCGAGAGAGCCGAGAGAATTCATACTGTTGATTACCAGATATTTTTTGTAAAACATACCTACTATTATATAGACGAAGCCTCCCGGCAAAATGACATTTTTTGCAAATTTTTACGCTTTTATGTCGCAGACGAAAAAAGGGCGCGTTTTACGCGCCCTTTGAAGCTCAAATTTCACCACTCTATCGGCGTGGTGAAGCCGCTTAAAAATTCGTTGGCTTTTACGAAATGACCGCAGCCGAAAAATCCGTTGTAAGCGGAAAGCGGACTCGGATGCGCCGCTTCCAGCACCAAATGCGAAGTATTGGTAAGCAGGCTTTTTTTCCTGCGCGCGTTGCCGCCCCAAAGCATAAATACGACGGGCCTTGCGGCGTTGTCGTTTATCCAGGAAATTACTCTGTCGGTAAAAATCTGCCACCCTATGTTGCTGTGGGAATTGCTCACGCCTCTCACCACCGTGAGGGAGGTGTTGAGCAAAAGCACCCCCTGCTTTGCCCAGACGGTGAGGTCGCCGCCCTTTACCGCGGAGTCCCTGCCCGTCTCTTCCTTGATTTCCCTGAAAATATTGAGCAAGCTCGGCGGAGGCGGCACGGGATAGGGCACACTGAAAGCAAGCCCCATCGCCTGTCCCGGATTTATGTAAGGGTCCTGCCCCAAAATAACGACCTTTACGTCTTGCGGCGCGGTAAGGTCAAAAGCGTTGAGTATAAGCTTTTTGGGGGGATAAACCGTCTTTTGCGCATATTCGCGTTCAAGAAACGCCTTTATTCCCTTGAAATAGTCCTTGGAAAACTCCTCCGAAAACAACGGCTCCCAGCCGTTGTAGCTCCTTGAAACAGCCGCGTTCATAAAGCAACTCCCGTCGTTTTCAGAGCAAGGTCTTTGCCTTGTCCGCTATATCTCTGTCGGTAAGCCCGTAAAACCGTTTCAGCTCGTTGAGCCTGCCCACCTCGCCGAATCTGTCGTTGACGGCGACGGCGGCGCATCTGACGGGAAATTCCTCGCAGAGAATTTCGCAGACAGCCGAATGCAAGCCTCCGAATACGCTGTGGTTTTCAACCGTCAACGCCCTGCCCGTCTTTTTTACCGATTTCAAAACCGCCTGCCTGTCCACGGGCTTCAAGGTGTGGATATTGATTACCTCCGCGGACACGCCCTCTTCGCGCAGCATATCCGCGGCGCGCAGCGCGTCCGACGTCAAAAGTCCCGTCACGAAAATGCTCACGTCCGTCCCCTCCCTCAACACGTCCGCTTTGAACAGATTGAATTTGTAATCCGGCTCGGTGAACACGTCGGGAGTTTCCTTTCTGAACATCCTTACGTAAACCGGTCCGTCGTATTCGACGATTGCAGGCATTGCTTCCTCCATCTGTCTTGCGTCCACCGGCTCGAAAATCAGCATTCCGGGAATTGCGCGCATTGCCGCCACATCCTCGAAGCTCATGTGGGTGCCGCCGTTAAGCTCGGCGGCAATACCCGGGTCGGAGCCTATGATTTTCACATTGTTGCCGCCGTAGGCAATGCTAACCGCTATTTGGTCGAAAATTCTTCTCGACGCAAAGGGCGCGAACGAGTGGATAAAAGGCACATCCGTAAGCCGCGAGTCCCGCCGCCACGCAAGCCATATTTGCCTCCGCTATGCCCACGTCAAAAGCCCTGTCGGGGAAAATTTCACGCAAACCGAAGGTCCCGCCCGCCTTGGCAAGGTCGGCGTCAAGCATTACGATATTTTCGTTTTCACGCATCATTTTTTCAAGCGTTGCCGCAAAAACCTTTCTGACTTCCATTTTTCAGTCCTCCAATTCGGCAAGCGCCGTTTCCAGCTGCTCGGCGCTCACGTTGCAGCTGTGATTTGCAAAGCCCATATTTTTGAAAATCGAAACGCCCTCTCCCTTGACGGTGTCCATAACTATGCAGGTAGGTCTGCCCTTTACGTTGTCCGCCTCGCACAGCGCGCGGTCGATTTCCTCCTCGTCGTTGCCGTTGACGCGCACGGTGTTGAAGCCGAATGCGTCGAATTTGGAGGCAACGTCCTCTATGCCGCAGACGTTTTCGGTAAGACCGTCTATCTGCATTTTGTTGTTGTCCACCAAAACCACTAAATTATCCAGCTTTTTGTGCGCGGCAAGCATAGCCGCCTCCCAGACCTGTCCCTCTTGACACTCGCCGTCGCCCACGATTACGTAGATTTTTGCGCCGTCGTTTCTGAGCTTGGAGCCGATAGCAAGCCCCACGCCGCAGCTTATGCCCTGTCCGAGGCTGCCCGCCGTCATATCCACGCCGGGCGTCAAAAGCATATTGCAGTGGCTCGGAAGCTTTGTGCCCAATCTGTTGAGGGTTTTAAGCTCCTCCTTGTCGAAAAACCCGAAGCTTGCAAGCGTGGCGTAAAGCGCGGGACCTGCGTGCCCCTTGCTCAGAACAAGTCTGTCGCGCCCCTCCATACCGGGATTTTTCGGGTCGAAGCTCATGTGCTTGGAATAAAGCACCGACAGCGCCTCCGCTATCGAAAGACTGCCGCCCACGTGTCCGACGCCGAGACTCGCAATACAAGTGAGTGTCAGCCGCCTGATTTCTCTCGTTCTCTGTTTGAAATCCATAAAAATGCTCCCCGCAAATCGATTTGTCTCATTTTAGCACATATTCGTACAAATAGCAATACCTGAAAGCGTTTTGCGCCAAAAACGCTTCTCAAAATGAAAATTCTTCATATTTGTTTGATTTTCTGACGGCGGGGTATTATAATAATTCGCATCCGAGTCAACAAAATCAAGCAAAAGGACAGATTCGCCAATGAGAATAACGGAAAGCAAAAAGATTACAGATTTTTTCGGCTGCAACGTCTTTAACGACGGCGTCATGCAGAAATATATGCCCCGCGAAACCTACAACGAGTTGAAGGAGGTCACCGACCTCGGAAAGCCGCTCAACAAGGAGCTTGCCAACAAGGTGGCGAAAGCCATGAAGGAGTGGGCGGGCGACATGGGCGCGACGCACTACACCCATTGGTTTCAGCCGCTGACTGGCACCACGGCGGAAAAGCACGACAGCTTTATTTCCATAGACAAGTCGGGCAACACCGTGTTGGAATTTACCGGCAGCAATCTGCGCAAGGGAGAAGCGGACGCGTCCAGCTTTCCGTCGGGCGGAATCCGCGCGACCTTTGAAGCGCGCGGCTATACCGTGTGGGATTGCAGCAGTCCCGCGTTCATAAAAAAATCGCGCAACGGCGCGGGTATTTTGTGCATTCCCACCGCCTTCTGCTCGTACACGGGCGAGGCCCTCGACAAAAAGACGCCTCTTTTGCGTTCTATGGAGGCAATCAACCGCGAGGGAGTAAGACTGCTGAAAATTCTCGGCGTCGATGCGGAACGCGTAACCGCCAACGTGGGCGGCGAACAGGAATATTTTCTCATCGACAAGCGGGACTACAACCGCCGCGACGACCTCAAATTCACGGGGAGAACGCTGTTCGGAGCCATGCCTCCCAAAGGACAGGAGAAAAACGACCAATATTACGCCACGATAAAGGACAGGGTAAGCGACTTTATGGCGGAACTCAACGAGGAGCTGTGGAAGCTCGGAATCACCGCCAAAACACAGCACAACGAGGTCGCGCCCGCGCAGCACGAGCTGGCTCCCATTTTCTGCACCGCTAACATCGCCACAGACCAGAATCAGCTCATCATGGAAACGCTGAAAAAGGTCGCGGACAATCACGGACTGACCTGCCTGCTGCACGAAAAACCCTTTGCCGGCGTCAACGGCAGCGGCAAACACAACAACTGGTCGCTTTGCACGGACAAAGGACTCAACCTGCTTAAACCCGGAGCCAACCCGTCGCAAAACTACCCTTTTCTGCTGTTTTTCACGGCGGTTCTTGCGGCGCTTGACGAATATTTCGACCTTGTGCGCATGAGCGCCGCAACTCTCGGCAACGAAAGCCGACTCGGAGGCCACGAGGCGCCGCCCACCGTTATCTCGGCTTTCATCGGAGAGGATATGCAGCAGCTTTTCGACGCTCTGCTCTCCCACTCGGCAACGGGCGCCCACGAAAAGCAGCGTTTAAACACGGGACTCAATTTCGTCGCCGACATAGGCAAGGATTTTTCCGACCGCAACCGCACCTCTCCTTTTGCGTTTACCGGCAACAAATTCGAATTTCGCATGGTGGGCAGCTCCGCCACGCTGTCAACCCCCAACGTGGTGCTCAACGCCGCCGTTTCGGAAATGCTTTCGCGAATGTCGGACAGGCTTGAAAAAGCGGACAAAAGCCGTCTGCACGAAGAAGCTCTCGGTCTGGCGTGCGAATTTTACGAAAGGCACAAGCGGATAGTTTTCAACGGCAACGGCTACTCAAAGGAGTGGTTTGAGGAAGCCGAAAAGAGAGGGCTTGTGCATATAGACAACAGCATAACCGCCTACGACGCGCTTTTGGCGCCCAAAAACGTCGCGCTGTTTGAAAAATTCAAAATCATGAACAAAAAGGAGCTGGAAAGCCGACGCGCCATTTATCTCGACAATTACGAAAAGACCGCGCTCATAGAAGCGCGCACCATGCTGATGATGGCAAAGCGGGAAATTTTGCCCGCCTGCATGGAGTGGGAGGACAAGCTGGCGCGGGATATAGAAAAGCTCGACGCGGCGGGCACGAATTTCGGCGGAGTGCAGAAAATACAGCTTGCAAAAACCGACGCGCTTGTGAACGAGCTGTTTTCCGATATAGAAAAGCTGGAAGCGCAGATACAGGAAATGCAGGACTTGGAGTCATCTTACGACAGGTGCGTGTTTTTCCGCGACAGAATAAAAGACACCATGGACGCCCTGCGCGCGGCGGCGGACAGTCTCGAAACAATCGTTTCGCGCAAGGTATGGCCCATACCCACCTACGCGGACATACTGTTTTACGAATAAACTAAAAAACGGAGCCGTTGAAAGGCTCCGTTTTTTTCAAACTCTGTTCAAATGGTTTTAAGTCTTTTTCTGCTTCTTTCCCAAGCAACGGTATCGTGCGGAATGACCTTTGAAAGTATCGCCGTGAGTTTTTTGGACAGTTCCATCATCTCGTCGAACTCCTCCTCGCTCATCGCCTCCGAGAAACGCCTGCGCACCCCCTCCCGCATCGCCTCGTTGTTTTCCCTGATTGTTTTCATTCCAAGCTCTGACAAGCTGATTGACGACTTTATGCCGTTGCGGCTTGTCACGCTTTTTTTGTCCACATAACCTTTGGCAACCAGCGTGTTTACGTAAGCCGAAAGATTCCTGTATTCTATGCCGCTCAACCCCGCAAGCTCTTTGAGCGTCACCCCCGGGTGTCCGTACAAAGCGTAAAAAATCAGCTTCTCGTTGAATGTGGTATTTTTTATATAATCCAATTCGTCGTTTTCGGGAATGGACGCGAAAGCGTATTTCAACGCAAAAAACAAATCGTCGTATATGCAGCCGTATTCGGCAATTTTTCTTTCGTCAATAAGTTGTGCCATATTTAAAGATTAACTCTACATGTTGGATTTGTCAAACAATTTAAAAGCAATAAAATGTAAATAATTTCAACATTTTTGATAATATTTAAAGATATCATAATTTATGAGCCTTTTTTAATTGACAAGCTGACGCTTATTTGGTATTTTAAGAAAAAAGAAGCCATGTTTGGCAAAAGAAAGGAGAGAAACATATGAAAAAGTTTTCCAAAACTCTGATTCCGATTCTCGCGGCGATTCTGATTCTGTGCTTTTGTCTGGTCGGATGTCGGTCGGGTTTCACCGTAAAATTTCAAACCGACGGAGGCACGCCCGTCGCGTCGCAAAAGGTAGCGAAAGGAGAAAAAGCCGAAAAACCCGCGCAGCCCGAAAAAACTGGATTTGAATTCGGCGGCTGGTTCACAGAGCCTTCTTGCGCGCAAGGCACGGAATACGACTTTTCACTGCCTGTGGAAAGCGACCTCGTCCTTTACGCAAAGTGGACGGATAAATCCGACGTCGACTTTTTTACGATAACGGTGGTAAACGGCACGGGCGGAGGAAGTTACGCTTACGGCTCGTCAGTAACGCTTGCAGCCGCAGCGCCGTCCGGAAAAACCTTTGTCAAATGGACGAAAGACGGCAAGGACTTTTCAACCAATCGTGAAATTACCGTTGAAGTAACCGCAAACGCCGTTTACGAGGCAGTTTTTTCAGACAGGCAGTATACTCTTACATATATGCTGGACGGAACGGTTTTCCAAACGCAAACATACATCTTTAACCAACAGATTGAAGCTCCGCGCCCCGACGACACGGAAGACTACCGCTTTGTCGAGTGGAAAGACCTGCCCGACGTCATGCCCGCGCAAGACATCACGGTTGTCGCCGAAATAGTAAGACTGCGCGCATTCGTGACTGTGTTCGGGGCGGAAGGCACGGGGCGGTACGACGTCGGACAAGAGTTGACACTAACCGCAACGGTACCCACAGGCTTTGAGTTCGGCGGCTGGATTGTGGACGGCGCAATCGTGGAAACGGGCGCTTCATATACGTTTAAGGTACAAGACGACGTGGAAGTTCAAGCAGATATAAAGGACGTAAACTCGACGGATTATTTCATTTACGACGCCGATACGCTGTCCGCAAAGCCCGACGCGGCGTTTCCGCAAAAAATTATACTGCCCTCCTCCTATGACGGGATATACATCACTAAAATCGCGTCGGGAGGTTTCAAAAATCAGACGGAGATTGTGCAGGTCGTTCTGCCCGACACCGTTAAGGAAATAGGCGGCAGCGCGTTTGACGGCTGCAACAAGCTCCAAAACATCAATCTCGAAAACGTCGGGATTTTAGGCGACTTCGCTTTCAACAGGTGCCCCTCGTTACTTGCCGCCGACCTCTCGGCGCTTTTAAGCGCGGGCGCGTCCGCTTTCCTCGGCGCCGATTCGCTTGAAACGGCGATATTGGGCGAAAATCTGCAAAGCATATCTTCTTCGATGTTCGAGGGGTGCTCCTCCCTTAAACAAATCGTGCTGACGGACGGGATTTCAAGCGTAGAACCGTCGGCATTCAAAAACTGCACGGCTCTTGAAGCAATAGAAATAGGCTCAGGCGTCGTCCGCTTCGCGGGTAACGCTCTCAACGGCTGCAAATCCCTGAAAGAAATAAACGTAAACCAAAAAAACAGCGCCTTTTCTTCCTCAAACGGCATACTGTTTGACAAATCGGGCATAAGGCTGGTTCTGTATCCCGCCGGCAAAACGGCGACCTCCGTCAATATCGGCGACGGAATAAAAATTGTTTTTGAGCACGCTTTTGAAAACAACCCCTACATTCAATCGATAACGCTCGGCGCCGACATAGAAGAAATAGGCAATTTTGCCTTTGCAGGTTTGGAAGCTCTTGTTACATTCGACGTCAAAGACGGCTCCGCGCTCGCCTCAATCGGCGAACACGCTTTCGACGGTTGCTCTTCCCTGCTCTCTTTTTCCGCCCCGACGGCAACAGTTTCTATCGGCAAATATGCCTTTGCGGGCTGCGCGAAGCTGGAAACGGCGTCTTTTGACGGACTGGCTTCAATCCCCGACTACGCGTTCAACGGGTGCGCCGCACTGACTCAAATCAACCTCGGTCGCGTCGTTTCTGTGGGCGAGCACGCGTTTAACGATTGCTCGTCGCTGCGCCGGTTCGACTTTACTTACGTTGAAAGTCTGGCAATATATGCTTTCAGCGGCTGTCAAAACCTCGACAACGTAATATTGAACGACAAAATCCCGTCTTTGCCGGATTACGTTTTCAACGGGTGCGTCTCGTTAACGGAAATTTCGCTTCCTCAAACTCTGAGCTCTGTCGGGCAATATGCGCTTGCCGGTACGGGAATAGTCCAAGCAGTCCTGCCGCAAAACGTCGAAACGGTGGGCGACTCGGCTTTTGAAGGCTGCGAAAATCTTATTTCGGCTACGCTCGGACAAAAGGTCAGGGTTCTGGGAGCGTCGGCTTTCCAAAACTGCATTTCTCTTTCCGAAATAACGCTCAACGACGGCATTGAAGAAATCGGAAACCTGGCGTTTGCCAACTGCTCGTCGCTGTTTGTCGTCAAAATTCCGCAAAGCGTCGTGAAAGTAGGCAAATACGCGTTTTTGCAGAACGGTCAAGGACTGAAAATTCTGTGCGTTGCCGACTCCGAACCCGAAGGCTTTGACGAAGAATGGAACTTCGGCGGCTATGAAGTCGTATGGGACTGCGAAAATCAGGTCGAAAACGCCGACTTTGATTTCAACCTGTCGACTGACGAAAAATATTATATACTCAAAGGCTTTGTTTCGGGCAAACAGGCTGCCGAGCTTCAACTCCCCTCCTCTCACAACGGCAAACCCGTCAAAGAAATCGCCGCCCAAGCGTTTGTCATGAACGACTCCGTCGTGTCCGTCTCTATCCCCGCAAGCTATGTCAAAATAGGCGACAGCGCGTTTTACTACTGCACTTCTCTCGCCTCGGTAACGTTTGCGGAAGGTCTTGAAGAAATAGGAAAAGACGCGTTCAGAAGCTGCAATCTCACTTCCGTTTCGCTTCCCGACGGCTTGAAAACGCTGGGTGAAGGCACGTTCAGAGAAAACGCCGGTCTTGCAGAGGCTTTGATTCCCGACAGCGTACAAACCGTCGGCGAGGGCGCGTTCAGAAAAAACTCGTCTTCTCTCGTAATTACCTGTAAGGCAAGCTCGAAACCCGACGGTTGGAACGAGTATTGGAATTACGACGACGCGCAGGTCGTCTGGGCGCAAGAAAGCGGAAACGAAAACGAAAAGAATTTCGTTTACAAACTGTCGGACGACGGCACGTTTTATCTCGTGGACGGTTTTGCCGACGGAGTAAGCCTTTCCGAAGTCCGCTTTCCGTCGGAATATGACGGCAAGCCCGTCAAAGGAATAAGCAACGGCATGAAATTTTACGGAAACACCGATATAACTTCCGTCGTTTGCCCGTCCTCCTTTGAAATTTTAGGCGACAACGCGTTTTACGGCTGCACAAACCTCGAAAGCGTCACTTTGAACGAGGGACTCAAAGAAATCGGTCAAAACGCATTCCGCGATTGCGAAAAACTAAAATCCGTTACCGTCCCTTTCAGCGTGGAAATCATAAAAAGCGGCGCTTTCAGGGGCTGCGACGCTCTGACGATTACCTGCGAAAGAACGCAAGAGCAGATACCTGCGACGTGGGACTCAAACTGGAATCAAGACGACTGCCCCGTTATCTGGAAAGACGAGTCGGAAAGCTGACAGTGTTTGTTTAAAGCTCTCCTTAAAAGGGAGAGCTTTTTTCCTGCCGAAGAAAATTTTCGAGCCGACAAGCCTCGTAAAAAATGAAATGTTCACGAAAATTGACTGTCTTTAATCGCGGCGAGCCGTTTTTATGATATAATAAAGTCAACAATAATATCGGGAAAAGGATTTATCATGAGCGACAACATCAACTTATTGGTTACTTACACAATCAAGGGAAACAAAAGACAGGAATTTTTGGCGGCGGTCAATCAGATTGATTTGGTGCGTAAAACGCGCAAGGAAACGGGCAACAAGGAATACAGATATCTGCTGCCCATAGACAATTACGCGCAGATTGTGCTCATAGAAAGCTGGACGGACGAGGAATGCCTCAACAGACACCGCGAGACGGAGCATTTTAAGGAGCTTGTCAAAATAAAAGAAAAATACGTCATCAACACGTCGACGGAAAATTTCAAAATAATTTGAGTATTCCGCCGTTTTTACCCGCAGTCGCAATCAAAACGGCTGTTTTCTTTTGATTCGGCGTTTCGGGCAGGCAAAAAAATCGCTTGCTTAAAAACCGCGCAAATAGTATAATGTGTTTGTATCGCGCTTTGGCGTTTTGGACGCCTTGCGCCTGAAAATATGACAAAAAACAGAAACGGAAAGAAAATCAGGCTGAAAGAAACGCAGCTTCTCATACTCGGCTATCTTTTGGTCATCCTCGTCGGCAGCTTTCTGCTTTGCCTGCCCGCGGCTTCAAGGGACGGAGAATGGACGAATTACGCCGACGCACTGTTCACGGCAACGTCCTCGACCTGCGTCACGGGATTGGTAACGGTTGACACATTTCTCAAATGGACGGGCTTCGGGCAGGTCGTGATTCTCATTCTCATTCAGATAGGCGGGCTTGGTTTCATGACGGTCATCACCACCACCCTGATGGTTCTCGGCAGGAAAATAGGTCTGTACGAGCGCAAAATCCTCATGCAGTCCGCAGGCACCATGAGACTGAGCGGCATAGTCCACCTTGTCCGCCGCATAACAATCGGCACCGCCATTTTTGAAGGCGCGGGCGCTTTGCTGCTGGCGACAAGGCTGTGTCCCAAGCTCGGATTTTGGGAGGGACTGTATTCCTCCGTTTTCCACTCCGTTTCGGCTTTCTGCAACGCGGGCTTCGACCTTATGGGACGCTACGGCGCCTTCGGCTCGCTGGCTGCGTTTTCGGGCGATTGGGTTGTGTGTCTCACGATAATGGGACTTATTTTCATGGGCGGCATCGGCTTCATCGTTTGGAGCGACGTTTTGGATTGCGGATTCAATCCCAAAAAATTCAGTCTGCATACCAAAATCGCCCTGTACGGCACGACGGCGCTCATATTTGCGGGAGCGCTGCTTTTCTGGCTGTTTGAAAAAAACAACCTGCTTGTCGGAAAAAGCGCGGGAGAAAGCTTCCTTATCTCTATGTTTATGTCGGTGACTCCCCGCACGGCAGGCTTTGCGACAATAAATTACGCCGCGGCGACGGACAGCTCTCTGCTTCTCACCATGTTTCTGATGCTCGTCGGCGGCAGCTCGGGCGGCACCGCAGGCGGCATAAAGGTCACTACCTTTGTTGTGATTATACTCGGCGTGGTTTCCTCCGCCCGCAGCGACGGCGACATCGTTATAGGCAAACGCCGTCTGGAAAAAAATCTTGTAAATCAGGCGCTCGGATTGCTTGCGGTTTACCTCGCGGCGATTTTCGCCGCAATCCTTATTATGAGCGCGATAGAGCCGTTTTCTTTGGCGGATATCGGCATAGAGGTTTTTTCGGCAATAAACACCGTCGGGCTGTCCACAGGAATAACTCCCGACCTAACCCTGACTTCGCAAATAATTTTAATGCTGCTCATGCTTATGGGCAGAGTGGGCGCGCTGTCCTTTACGCTTGCGTTTACTCAAAACAAACCGATACTCACCAAGTATCCCGTGGAAAAAATACTAATCGGCTAAACGGAGGAAAAATGAAAAACATTCTGATAATCGGCATAGGCCGTCTCGGACGCCACCTTGCCGAAAAACTGACCGAGCTTAACAATTCGGTCATGATTGTGGACAAGGACGAAAACATAATCAACGAGCTTGCTCCCCGCTTTACCGGCGCAATGATAGGCGACTGCACCAAGGAAGGCGTTTTGAGAAGTCTCGGCGTCAACAATTTCGATATCTGCTTCGTCACGATAAGCGACAACTTTCAGTCCTCTCTCGAAATCACTTCTCTACTCAAAGAGCTTGGCGCAAAGTACGTCGTAAGCAAAGCCAACCGCGACTTGCAGGCAAAGTTTTTGCTGCGCAACGGCGCCGACGAGGTGGTCTATCCCGAAAGGGACATCGCGGAAAAGCTTGCAATCAGACACAACGCCAAAAATATTTTCGATTTCGTAGAGGTCACCGACGATTTCGCCATTTTTGAAATACCCATACTCAAAAAGTGGACGGGCAAAAGCATAAGCGAAATAGACGTAAGAAAAACCTATCATATCAACGTGCTTGCGATTAAAAAAGGCGGAAATCTGAAAGTGCTGCCCGAAGCCAATTACGTTTTCGACCAAAGCGACCACATCATAGTCATCGGCAAACCCGCGGACGTTTTCAAGCTGACAAATCGCACGTGAAAGCTGCGCCAATCTGTCCAAAAGAAATAACAAGGACGCTGAAAATTTCAGCGTCCTTTGATTTTTAATTTGAATTTTTTCCGCTTGCAAACCGAGCGTCTCAACCGAGATACTCTTCGATAAAATGCGAGCAGGTCGCCCCGTCGGCAGCCGCCGTCACAATCTGCCGCAAAGGCTTGGTTCTTACGTCGCCGACGGCAAACACGCCGTCCACAGACGTCTTGGTGGTTTCGTCCGCGAGGATATAGCCGTTTTCGTCAAGAGCGAGCTGCCCCCTGACCAAATCGGTTTCGGGCTGTCTGCCCACCGCCACGAACAAAGCGGCGCAGGGTATTTTTGTCCGCGCGCCCGTTTTTACGTTTTCCGTCATGACGCCGCCAAGCGCTCCGTCGCCTTCAAGCGCGACGACGCGGCTGTCAAACAAAAATTCCACCCCGCAGTTTTTTAACGCGTCGGTGTAGACCTTGGAGGCACGAAGGCGGTCTCTGCGGTGCACGAGATAAACCTTTTCGCATATTTTGGACAGATAGAGCGCGTCCGCCGCGGCGCTGTTTCCGCCGCCCGCAACTACGGCGACTTTGCCTTTGTAGCGCATACCGTCGCACACCGCGCAGTACGCCACGCCTTTGCCCGTAAGCTCTCTTTCTCCTTCGACGCCCAACAGTCTGGGCTTTGCCCCCGTCGCAACCACCACCGCTTTCGCGCTCAACATCCCCGCCGTCGTTTCGACTGTTTTGGGAGACGCTTTGAGGTTTAACGACTTTATCTTGGCGTAAACGGTAACCGCGCCGAACCTTTCCGCCCCGCGCTGCATTCTCTCGCCCAATTCGTAGCCGTCTATACCGTCGTCAAAGCCCGGATAGTTTTCCACCGTTTCGGTAGTCGCCATCTGTCCGCCCGCGGACATCTGCTCGACAACGGCGACGGTGTAGCCGCTGCGCGCCGCGTACATTGCCGCGGTGTATCCCGCGGGACCTCCGCCTGCGACAATTACGTCATAAGTTTTGTTGTCCATTTTTCACCGACATTTAAAGCACGCCGTTGGCTTTCAGCCAATCCTCGGCTTCCGCCTGAGAAGCGGGGTTGGACGCCTGAGACCTTTCCTCTCCGCCTACAAACAGCACGAGACGCGGAATGGTGTCGACATTGTACCTCTGCGCCACGTCGCCGTGCTCGTCTACATTGATTTTTACGAAATCTATCCTGTCGCCGTACTGCTGCTCCAATCTGTCGAACATGGGAGCCATTCTGCGGCAGTATCCGCACCAGGGCGCCCAAAAGTCCGCGACCACGGGCTTGGCAGCGCCCAACACCTCCCGCTCGAACTGTCCGCTCAAAATTTCCTTAACCATTTTTCTGACCTCCGTTTTGACTTTTCGGCATTTCAGCCTCCGTATAGTTTGCCTCTTGCGTCGGCATAAAATACCCTTTTGATATACTTTATCACGGAAGCGAATTCAGTCAAGCGTTTTCAACCTTTTTTCCGTAAAATCTCTGCGTTTGCTCAATAGCCTACATCAGCCAAACGTACGCAGCCGAGCCGACGTCAATTATCCCCTCTTCGCCTCCCGAAATATAGTACACCTGCACCAAAGGGTTGCCCGACAACAGCTGACTTTTATAAATTATTTCTTCAAATATAATATAATTCTGCCCGTGGCTCTGCGCAGACGCAATCAGATTTCCTCCTATGTAAACACGTGCTTCGAAATTGGTTATTATCGGAAATCCGTTTACTTTGTTATAATAAGAATTTGCATACCAGAATATCGAAACTCTGAGGATGTTGTAAGGCAAATCCCGCTCGGGCTCTGCCGTCATTCCTCCCGCAAAATCTCCGGAAGCGTTGTTGTGGGACGAAAAAAATCGTTTATCCTTACATTAGATAACAGTGGGTAAACCAAAATTGCCAAAACCGATATCAATGCAATCAGACATACAGAAACTTTTTTTGCTTTCATACGTCACCTCGTAAAACATTTTATATATTGTTTATTATTTTGAAATTAATAAAAGTAGACAGGTAAAAGCTTAGTGAACTATATACGCTTGTGATAAGCTTGGACTTTCTTGCTTCCTCTGCTTTGATCATAAAAAGATCCAATAAATCCTCGCCATAAAAATATGTAGGCTCATAAGAAACGGAGTTTTCCAAATACTTTCTGTGATAAAAATACCCATCAAAGCCGAAAAAAGCCTCCAATTCCTTATAAAGCCAATCAGCGTCTTTCCCCTGCTCTTTGTTTTTCTTGCGCAAATAATCTAAAAATTCATTTTCTGCGGAGTCGTCGGATTTTTTGCCTAAAACATCGTCGGCAAAGTCAATACTAGCAGAATGTACAAATTTTTTTAAAGCATCCAACTCCTCGTCAGTAAGATAAGTATTTTCGTCAGAATTCATAGTTTGACTGAAAAAAGCCGAAGAAACGACAGCCGTCGTTTCGTACATATCGGAAGGCTTGGTAAACTCGGGAAACAGCTCGGGCTCGAGCTCTTCAAAATCCGTGCGTTTGTATGTCAGGCTTTTTACAAGCGGACTTTTGCTTGCCTCTATTGCCGCAAGATAGTCCTCCGTCGTCATGTATTCATTAGCGCGTTGGGAGACGATTCTTCCCAAATCTCCCGTCAGAATAAACCTGCCCGTCAGCCCCAGCTTTTTTATACACTCCTGATTGAACACGGCGTTTTTTTCACGCTCCGTTTCTTTTAAAGACATCTTTTCTTTTGTTTGCTCTGCAAACTGCCTGAGCTCGGCGTCCTCTATACCGTCCGACGTCAACAGCTCCGTATTGAGCAGCATTTCGCCGCTTTCGTAAGGAAACGTCTGCGCCGCCACTTTTTTGAGAACTTTTACCTTTTTGCAGTCGAAAGCGTATTGTTCAAGCGCAAGCCCGTCCGCATTGTCTCCCCAAAAGAAAGTCACTTTGCCGCTGTACGCCCAATTTCCTTCTCTCACCTCATACACCTCGACATATTCCAGCTTTTCGCAGCCGGCAAACACGGCTAACGACGATACGAATAAAATCGCAACCACTGCCCACAGCCACATCTTTTTCATTTTTTATTTTCCTCCTGTTTTTTTTCAGGGTATTTCGCTTTCATGTGTCACCTCTCAAAATATCGATTGAATTTTTGACTGACAAAATCGTAATTACATTCAAGCATAAAAAAATCGGTGTTAAAAAATATTTTTATTTATATATCTTGACAGTTGAACGCTCGGTTCGATGAAATACCCCCAAATCAAGTCGGAATCCTCGACTTCCTCAGCCTTTTTTAGAGCCAAATCCAACATATCGTAACCGTAAAAATACGTAGTATCGAAGCTGATGAAATGCTCGGAATATGTCCCGAAATGATAAAAATATCCCTCGAAGCCGAAAAATTCCTCCAATTCTTTATAAAGCCAATCAGCTTCCTTGTCGGGTTCATTGTACATTTTTTGCAACTGTCTTAAAAAATCCTGCTCTTCCGGAAGTTCGGGTTTCGTGTAAAACAAAAATTTAAACGAGTTTGCGGTAAAAGACGGTTTGGTGCCTATAACGCATCCTCCGAAATCGGCGTAATAGTCCTCATTCGAAATATCGTTTTCGTCAGAATTCATAGTTTGACTGAAAAAAGCCGAAGAAACGACAGCGGTCGTTTCGTAAAAATCGGAAGGCTTGGGAAGCTCGGGAAACAGCTCGGGGTCAAGCTCTTCAAAATCCGTGCGTTTGTATGTCAGGCTTTTTACAAGCGGACTTTTGCTTGCCTCTATTGCCGCAAGATAGTCCTCCGTCGTCATGTATTCATTAGCGCGTTGGGAGACGATTCTTCCCAAATCTCCCGTCAGAATAAACCTGCCCGTCAGCCCCAGCTTTTTTATACACTCCTGATTGAACACGGCGTTTTTTTCACGCTCCGTTTCTTTTAAAGACATCTTTTCTTTTGTTTGCTCTGCAAACTGCCTGAGCTCGGCGTCCTCTATACCGTCCGACGTCAACAGCTCCGTATTGAGCAGCATTTCGCCGCTTTCGTAAGGAAACGTCTGCGCCGCCACTTTTTTGAGAACTTTTACCTTTTTGCAGTCGAAAGCGTATTGTTCAAGCGCAAGCCCGTCCGCATTGTCTCCCCAAAAGAAAGTCACTTTGCCGCTGTACGCCCAATTTCCTTCTCTCACCTCATACACCTCGACATATTCCAGCTTTTCGCAGCCGGCAAACACGGCTAACGACGATACGAATAAAATCGCAACCACTGCCCACAGCCACATCTTTTTCATTTTTTATTTTCCTCCTGTTTTTTCAGGGTATGCCCTTTTTTATTTTAACCGATTATATTAACTGTGTCAATAATCATATTATGCTGTTTTGGACGCCGTAAGACGCCGTAATTTTATGATAATTTTTAAGTATTGCAATTGATTTTTACATTTACCGTGATTGAAAAAACCGTCCGAAAGCAATACGCTTTCGGGCAGTAAACATTCAATCAAAAAGCTCCGAAAAATTTTAACAGCAACACTACCCCCGCAATCACCGCCGCGCCAAGCAGCGAAACAACCGACACCTTCAACGGAGAAACCGGAGCGCTCCCCGTAATCTTTCCCGTGCAGCCGTTTACGTATTGATTGTAAAGCTTGTCACGGTATTTCGTTGCGGTTATGTAAACGGGCATGAGCATATATTTGAACGATTTTCCGACATGGTTCATGCTCATGTTGAGATAATCCACTACGTCGGCGTTGTAGGACGCAATAATCTGACGTCTGATTGTTTCGCGCATCCTGTCCTCCGCCGTTTTGAACGCCGTATACGGGTCTACGGTGTAATTGTTTGCAAAAAAACCCGCAAGAAACTCCGAAGAATAAACCACGTATCTGTTCTGCGGAAAAGGCTGCAATTTGGACAGATTTTTGTCCGAAACGAAGGCGCCTCCGTTTACCGTCACGTCGTCGAAATAATTTCGTCTCGTGCCGCTGACGTTGAAATAACGCACTTTGACTTCCGTATGCGTGTTGCCCTTGCTGTCCCGCCGCGTTGTGGTGTAGGTTTTCCCGAGACGCCCCGCATATACCGTATCCGTCGTGCTGTCAAACGTCCACACGGGATAATATACGCCCCTGATTGTGTTGACGTTTATGTTTTTTTTGAATTTTGAAGGCGCGAAAAAACGCTTTTTCAGCCATTTTTTGCACGCTTCGAGTCCTTTTTGCCTGTCAAGCGAAAAGGGAATAAGCGAATCGGGTTTTACGCCGTCAAAGCAATGCTCCTCCAATACGAGCGGGCTGGAACAAAAAGGGCACACGGTGGCAATCTCGTCCCCCTTGACGGTCTCCGTTGCGCCGCAGTTGTCGCAGCGCACCGTTTTAAGCCCCGCCTCCGCCCATCTGTGTTCCTCAAGCTCGGAAAAATCCCTCTCCGTCACGTTTGTGTCGGCGGCTATATCCACTTCGCTCCCGCAATGGTCGCACACAATCTTTTGCGCGGAAGGCTCGTACCGCATATTTGCGCCGCAGCCGGCACACTTGAACGCCTCCGCGTCCCCCTCGGAAATCCTTTCCGCACCGTCAAAGGCAAGCGCCGCGTCCCTCTTTTTCATAGTTCAACCTCCGCGCCGTCCGTCAAGGACGGCGGCTTAGCATTTTTTCAGTTCTCCACCTTGGTTCCGCACTCGGGACAGAACTTTTTGCCCTTGACGTCGGCTCCGCACTTGACGCATACGCTGCCCGACGATTGCTTTGCGCCGCATTCGGGACAGAATTTTGCGCCCACGGACATAGCCGCTCCGCACTCCCCGCAGTATTTCTGCTTGGGCTTTGTCTCCTGCTTGGGCGCCGCGTCCTGCGCGTTGCCCAGATTTGAAAAGGCGTTGTTCATCGCGTTGCCGAAGGCTCCGCCCATGCCCACGCCCATAAACGTGCCCACGGTACCCGTGTTGCGCGCCGCGTCTCCCAGCGCATCGGCGGCCTTTTTCTGCGTGTAGGTGCCCATTTTGTCGCCGAGTATGCCGAGGCTCGTTCTCTCGTCCAGCACCTTTTCCACTTCCTGCGGCAGGCTTATGTTTTCGATTGTAAAGGAAGTTATGTCAAGCCCGTATTCGCGGAACTTCTCCGTTATGTTTGTTCTGCACATCGCGGAAAACTCCTGCAAATTCGCCGCCATGTCAAGCATGGGAATCTTGGACTCCGCTACCGTATCCGCCATCTGCGACACAAGAAGACTCTTCAAGTGGTCGTTTATGTCCGCGACGGTAAAGGTGCTGTTGGTGCCGAAAAGCTCCTTCAAAAATCTCTCCGCGTCGAACACTCGCATGGAATAGGTGCCGAAAGCCCCCACTCTCACCATACCGAAATCCGCGTCGCGCATGGTAATGGGATTTTTCGTGCCCCATTTGAGATTGGTGAACTGCTTTGTGTTGACAAAGTAAACGTCGGATTTGACCACAACGTCTCTTCCCTGATAGAGCAGCGCTCTCAACCCCGACAAAACGGGCAGATTGTTGGTGCTCAACGTATATTGCCCCGGCTGAAAAATATCCGCGATTTTTCCCTTGTGGACAAAAACCGCAACCTGCGACTCCCTGACGGTGAGCTTGGAGCCGCTCATGATTTCATATTTGTCGGAAGGCATCTGAAAACGGTACACCATAGTATCGTTGCCGTCGTCCTTCCAATCAATCACCTTCCACATCTGGCTCTTGAACCAACCCATAAAAAAACCTCCTTTGCCGCAAGGCAAAACACTGTACTTTTGTTATTATTTTATCATAAAAGCCCGAAAAATGCAATACTGTGCGAAATTCTATTGTGATATATTTGCGCACAAATCAAAAACAAACCGACGCGAAATATGGATAAATTTGTTAATTTTGTTGCATTTCAAGGAATAATGCGTTAGAATAAAAATACTAATCAGTTGTTTCATAAATAAAAAAGGAGGAAAAAATGAAGAAAAAAATTCTGCCGATGTTCTTTTTGCTGTCTTTGGCAATGGGGCTGTGTATAGCCGTGTCGGGCTGCTCGGCGCTCAAGCTGAAAGCGCCCGCAAACCTGCGGGTGTCGGACGACGGTTTTTTGTCCTGGGACGAAGTGGACGGCGCCGCCGCCTATCGCGTATTTATAAACGACGGCGTTTTCGATACGGACGAAAACCGTCTGGATATATTCTGGCTCACCGACAGCTACGGCGAGTATTTGATTGACGTTGTTGCGCTGGACGCAAAAAACAGGATAAAATCCGAGTCTTCCGAGCTTTTTGAATACGATTTGCAGGACTCGGGAGGCTGGACGCTGCAATACAACGGGGAAAGCTATGACGTCGCGGGCACGGAGGACAGCAAAAACGTCGTGAGCGGAAAAGTCATTTTGCCCTCGGTCTACAACGATTTGCCTGTGACGGGTATTGCCGACGCGGCTTTCATGCTTTGCAAAAACCTGACCTCTGTCATTATTCCCGACAGCATAACGGAAATAGGTCAAGCGGCTTTCAACCGTTGCACCTCTCTTGCGCGGGCGGAGCTACCCCGCCGACTGAAAAGTCTGGAAAGCATAGCTTTCGGCGACTGCAAAACCCTGACCGAGTTGAAAATACCCAAAACCGTGCAATACATAAGCGGCAAAATGATAAACGGCTGCAACGGCATAACGACTCTCGAAATAGAGGAAGGCAACGAAATTTACGAAAGTCAAGGCAACTGCATAGTAAGAAAGGCGGACAGACAGCTCGTATGCGGCACGAAAAACTGCGAAATCCCCGAAAATATCGCGAGCGTCGGGGAAAACGCTTTTTACAAAATGGACATAGAAAAACTGTCCCTTCCCAAAGGAGTGGAAAGCATAGGCACGGCGGCGTTTCAGTATTGCGAAAAGCTTAAAGAGCTTTGTCTGTCCGACGGCTTGAAGAAAATAGGCAGCCGCGCTTTCAGCGGCTGCGCATTCGACTACGTGTCTATACCTATGAGCGTGGAAAGCATAGGCAGCGATGCCTTCAACTTTTTTCACGGCTTGTCGGTCACTCTGCCAAAAAGCGTCAAAAAGCTGGGCGCAAATGCTTTCGACAAATACGTAACCATTTACACCGACTTAAAACACGACGAAAACTACCCCGAAGACTGGAAGCTGCCGGAGACACAGATGGATTCTTCATTTATTTATTCCTTTGACAGTTACGCCCCGGCTTTCCCCGTAAAGCGGCGCATAATCACCGACTGCGTATTTGTCTGCGAGGACGGCGTGCCCTACGTCGACTCGTTTAATCCGGAGCACAACTTGGATTCGGACGCGGGAAACTCCGACAATCCATATCAGGTTCCCGGCAGGGCGGGCTATGTGTTCGGCGGCTGGGCAGACGGCAACGGAAACGTAGTCTGGCATACGGAGTTTCATATCTTTCAGAAAGTTTCGGGAAGCGCCCCATCTTCATCGGGAGCCGATTTGAGTTATACGCCTAAAAGCAAATACATCCTGTCTCTGTCCGGTCCTGCCGGAGAAATCCCGTCGGGAAACCTGCTTTACGCCGTCTGGACTCCCGCAAATTGAATCTGAGACAAAACAAAAGTCAAATCAATTTAAACGCGGTCTTTGACAGACCGCGTTTTTCGTCGCTTTGTCCCGACAGATGCTTAAATCTAAACGCAGAGCCGCCGACTTGCCGACAATCAAAAACTTGTCAAGCGGAGATTAAGATGCTATAATTTCAGATATGAAAATAATCCATTGCGCCGACCTTCATCTCGACTCCAAGCTCGCAGGACTTAGCCACAACAAAGCCATTGCCCGCAGGCAGGAGCTGACCGACACATTCAGAAGCCTTGCGGCGCAGGCTGCCGAAAACAAAATAGACGCCGTCGTCATAGCGGGCGATTTGTTTGACGACAGGTTCGCGTCGGCGCGCACCAAAAACGAGGTCGCGGATATACTCGCGGGCTGCGGCTCCGTGCATTTTTATCTGCTTGCGGGCAATCACGACGGAGGCTTTGACGAGGCGTTTGTCAAAAGACTGCCCCCCAACGCGCATATTTTCGCAAAAAACGGCGTGACGCGCTTTGACCTGAACGAGGTGAGCTTTTTCGGCGCGGAGGGCGAAAGCCTGTCCCCCGCTCTATTGGAAAGCATCGAAATGGAGCCGTCCCGCTTCAACGTGCTTGTCACTCACGCAGACCTCGCGGCAAAAAGCAGTTACGGAGGACTCGACCTCAGACTGCTGCGGGACAAGCCCGTAGACTATGTTGCGCTGGGGCACATACACCGCCCCTATCTGACGCGGGCGGGACGCGGGCACGCGGCTTATTCGGGATGTCTGGAATGCAGAGGCTTCGACGAGCCGGGCGAGCACGGATTTTATCTGTTGAAGACGCACCTTGCGGCGGACGACCCAAACCGCATAATTTTCGTGCCCTTTACCCGTCGGGTCTGCTACGAAATCAACCTTGACGTATCGGACGCGGGCAGCCGCACGGAGCTTGTCGAGAAGCTTAAAAGCGCTCTTTCGGGAGTGCGCCCCGACGATATGCTGAGCTTAACCCTCACGGGAGAAGCCGCCGAGGGGCTAGACGCGGAAACGGCGCTCGCGCCGTTTCTTGAAAGCAATTTCTATGCGGTAAGAATCAAAAACAAAACCAAAATAAAAATAGAGCCTGACAAATACGCCGACGACGTGTCCCTCAAAGCGGAGTTCGTGCGCACGGCAATGCAGGCGGGGCTGGACGACGAAACGCTAAGGGACGTCCTTAAATACGGCTTCAACGCGCTGATGAACGAGGAGATCGATTTGCTGTGAAAATCAGGGAAATTTACGTAAAAAGCTTCGGATGTCTTTCCGACTTCAAAAAGGAATTTCACGACGGCTTCAACGCGGTGACCGAGAACAACGGCTTCGGCAAAACGACGCTGGCAACCTTCGTCAAGGCTATGTTCTACTCGCTCGGTTACTCCCGTTCAAGCGCGTTGGAAGAAAACGAGCTAAAACGCTTCCGTCCCTGGAACAGCACGGAAAAATTCGGCGGCAGCGTGACATTCGAGCATGACGGAAAGCTTTATCGGATAGAACGAACCTTCGGCGCCACCCAAAAGGACGAAACCGCTTTTCTCGTGGATTTTGAAAAAAACAAAAAAACCGACGTGAGCAAGTCCGATTTGGGAAAAAGACTTTTCGGCATAGACGCGGCTGCGTTTGAAAGATGTCTGTACCTGCCGCAAAAACAAATAGAAATAAAAAGCAACGACAGCTTTGTGGAAAAGCTGAGCAACCTGCTCGACAACGCGGAGGACAACAACAACTTTTCCGCAGCGACTGCAAGGCTGAGAGAGTTTTCCAAAAAGCTCAGGCTTGAAAGAGGCAGCGGCGGTCTGCTCTTTGAAACGGAGCAAAAAAAGCGACAGCTCGAAGTGCAGCTGCGCCGACAGCAGGAGGCGCAGCGCAAGCTGGACGAAAACCGCAGACAAACTCTCGACGCGCTGCGTGCGGCGGAAAAGGGAAGCGCACGGCTAAAAGCCCTCGACGCGCAGCTCAAATCGCTGGAAAAACAACGGCAGAACGCGCAGGCGGCGGGACTCAAACAAATTGTTCTTCAACGGCAGTCCGAGCTGGAACAGAAGCTAGACGCGCTCGAAGCAAAGCAGTCCGAGCTTAAAGCTCCGCAAAAAAAGCCCTCCAAAAAATTTACTCTTTGCGCCTGTGCGGGAGCGCTGGTTCTCGCCGCGCTGTCCGTGCTGTTCTTTTGTCTCAATCAGGCGGCGGCGGGCGGCATTTTCGCCGCGCTGCTCGCGGCAGGCGCGGCAGCCTGTTTTTTTGTGAGAAAAAAACGACTGAAAACGCTGGAAGAAAATTTCAGAACGCAAAGCCGAGCGCTGGAAGCCGAAAAGCAGACGGTCGTCGGACTGCTTGAAAAAGCACGGCGGGAGCTGACGCAGTGCGCGGCCGCCGACGCCTGCGAGTTTGACGAAAAAATTTACGGACAGACGCTCGCAGAGCGCGAAAAACTTGCGGCGGAGCTTTCCGCACGGCAGGCGCTTCTCGCGCAGCTGAAAACCGAGGCGGAGTTTCTTGCAAGGGACACGGGAGACGTCGCGGACACGGAAAATATGCTGGACAACGCAACGGAAAGACTCGAAGCTCTGCGCAAAAAATACATTACCGCCCAAACGGCGATGAGACTGCTTGCCCAAGCCAAAGAAAAGCTCACCACCGCTTACGCGCCAAAGCTTAGAGAAAACTTTTTGAGTCTCGTTTCTCAAGCCACCGACGGAGCGTTCAGCGACGCAATAGTATCCGCCGATTTCAGAACGGAGCTGACGGCGGACGGAGCTACAAGGGAAATGGGTTATTTTTCCAAAGGCACGCGGGAGCTGTCCGACTTTTGCCTGAGGCTCGCCCTGATAAAAACCATGTACGGAGGCAATCCCCCCATTCTAATCCTCGACGACCCCTTCGTAAACCTCGACGACGGAAATTTCCGCCGCGCGGTAAAGCTGCTCAAAACCGCCGCGCCGAACTGCCAAATCATCTATCTGTCCTGCACGGCGCGCGCAACGGTTCAGACGATATAATCAACGCAAATCGGGTTTTGATTAAAGACAAAAGCCCGATTTTTGTTTGCTTTTGCTATTTTCAGGGCAATTGTGTCATAAGGATTGACAAAAGAAATCAATATTTGTTTTAATATAAAATACGAAGGAGATACTGTCCTGTCGTTATAATTTCGCTATTAAATAACTCTAAATTGTTTTGTCTGTTGAAAAGGAGGTATATATGGACAAATTCAAAAAAACAATGGTAAAGTCATTGGCGGTTATTCTGATTTTGGCGATGTGTCTCGGATTCGCCGCATGCGAGCCTAAGGACGACACCGTATACCAATTTGAAGAAGCGATAGAAAATCTGTACGGCAAGTTTAAAATAAAACTGGAAAAAAACAGGTTGACGGAGATTGACGACGTCGCCAAAGTTTCGGTGCTCATGACCTCCGCCGTGAGATACGATATGACCGTAGGCTCTTTCGCGGAGGAAAACGACAATGAAATTCTTATGTGCAAAGCCATATTCACCGACAACGACGGCACGGTGCACGAGCTGAACGTCGGAACGCAAGGTGCGTCCGACGGACTGCTGGAAATCAAAATCAGACGGGGCGAAAAAATAAGAAAAAACTTTTATCTACCCGCCGCACAGCGCACATTGGGCGGAGAAAAAATCCCTTATCCCGACGGAAGATATGAAATCGTGCTGTATTTGCTTACTCCTATGGGCGAAACGGGTTACTTTCACACAGATTTGTACATATTCGTACAGTTGCCGTAAAAGGTTTGTTTTAAATTCAAGTTCTTCTAATCGCCGTCGGCGGGGAGTTTGCTCCGCCGACGGCGTATTTATCCTGCGCACAACCTGTTGCACAAGCGGATTTCGCCGTATAATCAAAAAAGCCTGCTAAAATTCTCCGAGAGGTTAAATATGAAAAAGGAGAGAAAAAAGAACGCTAAGGAACGCAGCTCCTCGAGCTATATAAAGGAATTTATACCTTATTACAAGCCTTACAAAAAGCTGCTGTTTTTCGATATGCTTTGTTCGGCAATCGCCACCGCCGTCGAGCTTGTTTTTCCTAGCTTTGCCCAACGTATCACAAACGAAGCGATTGACGTGGGTTACGTGGTGCTCAGAACGGTTCTTATTTACGGAGTAATACTTCTCGCTCTGCGCTCCGTCGAAGTGGCTTGCAGGTTTTTCGTAAACAAGTACGGCCACATAATGGGCGTCAAAATCGAATCCGACCTAAGGCGGAACCTTTTCGGCAGGTTTCAGCTGCTGTCGCACGGTTTTTACGACGAAAACAAGGTCGGCTCCCTCATGTCGAGGATTACCACCGATTTGTTCGACATAACGGAGTTTTCCCACCACTGCCCCGAAACGCTGTTTATAAGCGGCTTGAAGCTCATAGGAATCTTTACCATACTAATGATTCAACAGCCGCTTATGACGCTGTGCGTGTTTGCGATTATCCCCGTCATGGCGTGGCTGACGGTGCTGTTCAACGGAAGATGGGACAAGGTTTGGCAGAAAAACCGCCACAACCAATCGGAAATAAACGCCCAGGTCGAGGACACGCTGAGCGGAATCCGCGTCGTGAAATCCTTTGCAAACGAGGATATAGAACAACAAAAGTTTGACAGGGGAAACAAGGAGCTTGTCAAATCCAAATCGGAAGTTTATCACTACATGGGCGTATTTTTCGCGTCGCTCAGAGGTATGGACGCGGTTATGTACGTCTTTATACTTATACTCGGCGGACTGTTCAAGATAGACGCGGGACTGTTCGTCGCGTATCTGCTGTACGCCACGGTGCTTATGTCTACTCTCATATCCTTTGCCGACTACTCCGAACAGTTTGAACGGGGCATAACCGCGTTCAAACGCTATCAGCAGATTATGGATACCCCCGTATCCCCCGCCGACAAGGAGGACGCCGCAGAGTTGAAGGACGTACAAGGCAACGTGCGTTTCGACAACGTCACTTTTTCCTATTCCAAAGACGGCAAAAAGGTGTTGGACAAGCTCAATCTCACAATAAACAAGGGAGAAATCGTCGCGCTTGTCGGGCCGAGCGGCGGCGGAAAGACCACTATCGCAGGTCTTATACCGCGTTTTTACGACGTGACCGAGGGCGCAGTAACCGTAGACGGCATAGACGTCAGGGACGTAACCATGAATTCCCTGCGCAAAAACATCGGAATGGTGCAGCAGGACGTATATCTTTTTTGGGGAACGGTCGCCGAAAACATAGCTTACGGCAAACCCGACGCAACGCGCGAGGAAATCGAGGAAGCCGCCAAAATGGCGGGCGCGGACGAATTTATACGCACGCTGCCCGACGGATACGAAAGCTACGTGGGCGAAAGAGGCGTCAAGCTGAGCGGCGGGCAAAAGCAGCGCATTTCCATAGCGCGGGTATTTCTCAAAAATCCCCCGATAATAATACTCGACGAGGCTACAAGCGCGTTGGACAACGAAAGCGAGGTCAAGGTTCAGCAGTCCCTCGACAAGCTTGCCAAGGGACGCACGTCGCTGATTATCGCGCACAGGCTGTCCACCATACGCAACGCCACAAAAATCATAGTAATAACCGAAAGGGGAATACAGGAGCAGGGCACGCACGACGAGCTGATGGAGCACGACGGTATTTACAAAAAGCTGTACGAATTGAGCCGCCGCACGGAAATTTTACATCAGGAGCTTAGCTGAAAAAGAGGCGCAAAAAGGTTTCAAGCCCCTTTTCCAGCACGCTTTCGTCAAAGTCGAAATAAGGAGAGTGCAAGGGCGGAACTTCTCCGACGCCCAAAAACATATACAGCGACGGACACACCTTTCCGTAAGCGGAAAAATCCTCCGCCTGCAAAAACGGAGCGGGCAGAGAGCCGACGTTTGCCGCCTCCTGCGCGAGAGCAAACAGACGCGCGCAGTTGCAAACCGCGCCGCTGCCCTCCCTTATTTCGCAAAAAACGGCAAACCCTTTGTCGCGGCTGTCACAGACAGCCGCGTTTATTTTTTCCTTTGCCCGACAAAACGCGCGCGGCTCGACCGCCCTGAGCGTGCCTTCGAGCTTGAAGCCTCCGCCTATGACGTTGCGCGCGCCGTACGGTCTTTCGTTGCAGGAAAAAACGCCTTTCAAGGCTCTCTCTATACTTCTTATTTCCGCAGCCAGACCTGACGTTCGGCAAATTTCGCAGCCTGTCAGCCTGCCGAATTTGAGCAGACAGGGGCTTTTTGCGCTTCCCGTTTCGGAAACTTCCTTTTCGAGAGAAAGCAGCAGGCGCGCCGCCTCCGCCAAACTGTCGGCGCCGTTGTCCGCAGCGTGGGACTGCGGACAGCTTATCGTTATGTCCACCTCGGCGTTTTGAGCCAGACACACGCCCGCCGTCGAATAAACTTTGCCTTTTTTCAGTTTCGGCCAAAGATGCAGCGCAAAAATCCTGTCCGTGCGCGTTTCCGCAAGAATACCGCTGTCAACGACAGCCTGCGCGCCCCCCGCGCTCTCCTCTCCCGACTGAAATAGAACAAGCGCGTTTCTTTTCGCCTTGCTCTTTTCTTCCTCCGAAAGCGAGCCCAAAACCCTGCAAAGAGCCGCGCAGACAGCCATATGTCCGTCGTGACCGCAGGCGTGCATAAAGCCTTTTCTGTTTGACTTATACGCCGATTCGTTAAGCTCGTCGACGGGCAGAGCGTCAAGCTCGCATCTGAAAGCGGCGGTATTTTCCTTGCCGAAGTCGAAAAACAACGCCACGCTTCCGCAGCTCAGTTCTCGCTTTTCGCATTCCGTGTCGGAAAAAAGCGACAGCAGATAACGCCGCGTATCGGCCTCCCGAAAGGACTGCTCGGGAATCATGTGCAAGGCGCGCCGCGTGTCGGTCATAAACCGACTCAGGGCGGCGGCGCGCGCAAAAAGACCGTCGCTCACGAAAAAATACCCTCGGCAATCTTAACGGCGTTGGCGGCGGCTCCGCGCAGGAGATTGTCCGCAACGCAGTAGAGCAACAGCTCTCTTTCGTCCGCCGCGCTTTTGCGGACGCGCCCTACCGCAACCCAATCCGTGCCGCACACGTCGCGGCACAGAGGAACATCTTTTAAAACAATTCCCTCCTGCGCCTTCAACGCGCTTATAACCTCTTCCGTTTTAAAATCCCTGCCCGCGCGCATGACTATGCTGACTCCGTGACCGTTGGGCACGGGTACGCGCACGCAGGTTGCGGAAATTTTCAAATCGGGTCTGTGGAGAATTTTTTTGGTTTCGTTTATCATCTTTACTTCCTCCTCCGTGCTGCCGTCCGACAGAAAAGCGCCTATTTGGGGCAAACAGGTCGAGGAAATATCCGTACCGAAAAAATCGTCCGCCCTGCCCGCCCGCGCGTTTTCCAGCGCGTCCAGTCCGCGTTTGCCCGTCCCGCTCACCGCCTGAAAGGTGGTGAATGCCACGGAATGAGGAACCGTATCCCTGAGCGCCCAGAGCGGCAGCGCAGCCTGAATGGTGGAGCAATTGGGATTGGCAACGAGCTTTTTTCCCCTCGCGTCGGCAAGATTGATTTCGGGAACGACGAGCGGCACGTCTTTGTCCATACGCCATCGGCTGCTGTTGTCTATGACGACCGCGCCGCTTAAAACTGCAACGGGCGCGTACATTCCGCTTACTTCGCCGCCCGCCGAAAACAGCGCCAAATCCACGCCGGCAAAGCTGTCTTTTCCAAGCGCACTTACCCTGTGCTTTTCGCCGTTGAACTCCAACTCTTGCCCGTCGCTTTTTTCCGAAGCAAAAAGCGACAGCTTTTCGGGCACAAATTCCGCTTTTTCCATACAGCGCAGAAAAGCGCGTCCCACAAGCCCCGTCGCGCCCACCACGGCAACCGAAATTTTTTTCTTTTTCATTTTCATCCCCTGAGACCTTGAACCGTCATGGTTTTTAAGCGCGTTTTAACGTCCGCGCGCTTGACAATCTTTGCGGGACAGCCTGCCGCCACGCAATCGGGCGGCACGTCCGCAGTTACGACGGCTCCCGCGGCAACCACCGCGCCGTCGCCTACCGCAACTCCCTCCAAAAGCACTGCGTTTGCGCCTACGGTAACATTGTTGCCGACGACGACGGGCTTTGCCGAAGGCGGTTCAAGCACGCCCGCTACGACCGCGCCCGCGCCTATGTGGCAATTTTCGCCTATGCGCGCGCGTGCGCCTACCACCGCGTTCATGTCAATCATCGTCCTTTCGCCGATTTCCGCGCCTATGTTGATAACCGCTCCCATCATGACTACGGCGTTTTGTCCTATTTTAACCCCTTCTCTCACAATCGCCGCAGGCTCTATTCTTGCGTTAAAATTTTCCTTGTCGGCAAGCGGAACGCCGCTGTTGCGCGCAAACGCAAAGCAGCGTCGCTTTGCCACCGCCTCCGCGTTTTCTTTAAGAACGCGCTCTATACTATGAAAATCTCCGAACACAACACAGTCGCCCGCACCGAAAACGTCGCAGTCGGGAAAATCCAGCCGCCTGTTCAATTTGAGAAAAAACACCGACGGAGTGCTTTTGGGGGCGGACGAAATATATTCCAGCAATTGCTCCGTGTCCTGCAAGTCAATCATATCTTTCCCCTCCTTTCAATACGTCCGACATGGTGAAAAATCCTTTTTTGTCTCCGTCGCACAGCCACTGCGCCGCAGTAAGCGCGCCCCGTGCAAACACGCTTCTGTCAAGAGCCGTGTGGCAAAGCGTCAGCGTCTCGGCCTCTCCCAGAAACATGACCTCGTGTCTGCCGCAAACGCCGCCGCCGCGCAGCACGCTCACTCCTATCTCGTTTTCCCGTCTCTGTCCGCGTCCTCTCCTGTCAAAAACCGCCTCTTTGCCGCCTACTCCCTTCAAAACCTCCAAAAGCGCTAGCGCGGTGCCGCTCGGCGCGTCTGTCTTGCGTCTGTGGTGCGTTTCGCACAGCTCCGTGTCGAAGTCGTCTCCGAGCAATGCCGCAGCCTGCCCCGCAAGACTCAGCAAGACGTTTAAGCCGTAGGAAAAGTTTGCCGACATGACGACGCCGCAGCTTTCCGCAAGCTTTCTTATCCTTTCTTTTTGCTCCGCGATGTGCCCAGTGCAGCCTATGACCGCCTTGACGCCACGTTCCGCGCAAAATCCGCAAAGCGCGTCGGTGTTGTCGGGATGGGAAAAATCGATAACAACGTGCGTTTTTTGTCCGAGATTTTCAAGCCTGCCGCCTTCAAGCGGCTCCACCACGCCCGCGACGCCAATCCCCGACTCGGCCGCAACCCGTTCCGTCAGCCGCCCCATGACGCCCGCGCCCAGCACGGCAATATTCATACGGGTTCCCTCCCGTCCAGCAAAGAGAAAAGACGGCTTGCGTTTTCGCTCCGCATGCTTTTGAGAGGCAGGCGACATCCGCCCGCGTCAAGCCCCGCATATTTAAGCGCCGCTTTGATTGGCAGAGGATTGGTGTCGGCAAACAGCGCGTCCGTCAGTTTAAGACGGGAAAGTTGGATTTTGCGCGCGGTAACGCAGTCTCCGTCCCAAAAGGCCTGCGCAAGCCGCGTCACAACGGCAGGTTCAAGATTGCTCCATACGCTCACCGCGCCCGACGCTCCCAACGCCAAAGCAGGCAGAATCATATCGTCGTTGCCGCACAGCACGGTAAAATCGTCGTCGGCAAGCGCGCATACATGAGACAAAAAGCTTATGCTTCCGCCGGCTTCCTTTATGCCCGCGACGTTTCCGTGCGTTTTCAGCCGTCCGAGCACAGGCAGCGAAATACAGCTTCCCGTGCGGGACGGCACGTTGTAAAGCAGTACGGGCGCCGCAGCCGCGTCTGCAACGGCAGCAAAATGGGAATACATTCCCTCGTCGTCGGGCTTGTTGTAATAGGGCGCGACGGACAACAGAAAATCCGCGCCCATGTCGCCGTATCTTTTGGCGAGCGAAACTGCCTGCCGCGTGTCAAAGGAGCCGCAGCCGGCGATTATCGTCGTCCTGCCCTTGAACTTTTTAACGGCGCGCTCGACTATCATGTCTTTTTCCTCCCGAGAGAGCGTGGGCGCTTCGCCCGTCGTACCGACGAGAACGACGCCCTTGACGCCTCCCTTTATCTGACGTTCGATAAAAAATTCCGTTTTTTCCGCGTCAACCTCGCCGCTGCTTTTAAACGGCGTGACCAAAGCCGTGTAAATTCCCTTTTCCATAAATTCTCCTTTTCAACAAAAATCGTCGGCGCAGAAATTTCCGTCGTAAACGAAACGCGCTTCGCCCGCAATCCAGATGTTTCCGTTTTCCTCGTACACTTCCGTGTCTCCGCCCTCCGCGCTTACCTTGGCGGTTAAGTCCGAAAACCCCAAAACCCGCCTCGAAGCGGCAAAAGCGGCAG
>OLVS01000259.1_pt1 | contig 33537 bp, 22 predicted proteins | sample 1644121 | NCBI WGS metagenome assembly OLVS01 (sample SAMEA103958121, study PRJEB25191) | human gut metagenome
TATATAAAAATTAATGTTTTAAAATTTATGTAAAAAATGATTGAAATTATTTATTTCAATTTTATTGTTAATGTGTAGTCGACACAAATAAAATTTTGACCAGAACAGGAGAATTTATGATTGAAATAAAAAATATTGTTAAAACTTATCATCCTAAAAAGGGAGGTGCTGTTATCGCACTTAATAACATCAGTTTGAAATTTCCAGAAAAAGGCCTTGTATTCATTCTTGGTAAATCAGGCAGTGGTAAATCAACTCTTCTTAATGTTATGGGTGGATTGGATAACGCAGACAGTGGTGAAATTATAATAAAAGGAAAGTCTTCCAAAGAATTTTCAAATGAGGATTTTGATAGTTACCGAAACACCTACCTTGGTTTCATTTTTCAAGAATACAATATCTTAGAAGACTTCAATGTGGGCTCTAATATTGCGATTGCCCTTAAAATACAAGGTGAAAAAGTAACAAATGAGAAAATAAATGCTATTTTAGATAAGGTTGATCTTTCTGACTATGGAAAAGAAAGCCAAACGAATTATCTGGTGGTCAAAAGCAGCGTGTTGCGATTGCTAGAGCACTTGTAAAAAACCCAGAAATTATTATGGCAGACGAACCTACTGGAGCACTTGATAGCAATACTGGAATACACGTTTTTAATACCCTTAAAAAGTTGTCTAAAGAAAAACTTGTAATCGTTGTTTCTCATGACCGTGAGTTTGCGGAAGAATACGGGGATAGAGTAATTGAACTCAAAGATGGAGAGGTTATTTCCGATATTGAAAAGCACCATATTGATGCTGATGTTGAAAAAGGAGGTGCAGCAAACTACAATGGCAAACTTTTGTACTTTCCAAAAGGATACCAACTTACTTTAGATGATGTAATGCGTATCAATTCATATCTTGAAAATGATGAGGCCTTTTTATCACTTGACAATAAAGTTAACTCAGACGTAAAAGCTGCTTCTCACATTGATGAAGACGGTAAAATGGAAACATTCGCTCCGACTGATGAAACAAAAATAAAATGTTCAAATGAAAAACCATTTAAACTAATTAAATCTCGCCTACCAATTAAAGAGAGTTTTAAAATTGGTATTAGTGGTATGAAGGCTAAACCTATTAGACTTGTTATTACAATTCTTCTATGCTTTGTATGCTTTACAATGTTTGGCATCGTTGATAGCTTCGCTGTATACAACAGTAAGACCGCAATTGTAAATTCTATGTATTATGGAGATATAAAATACACTACATTCAAAAAAATGGTTGAGATAGACAACTATGGTGAACAATATTTTTTGGAGAAAAAAATATCAGATACTGATATAAAACAATTGAGTTCAAAATTAGACATTGATTTTTTACCAGTACTCTCTGAAAAAAATAGTGATAACTTGGGGATGGGTGCAAGTATTTCATCAAATTTTTTGAAAGATGCAAAAAGCAATATCTATAATGGTAGTATTAATGGTATTGTTGAAATAGAAAGCAACAATCTCAAAAAACACAATCTTGAACTAGAAGCTGGGCGATTGCCTACTACCAACACAGAAATAGCAATAAGTGATTATGCATTTGATTGTTTTAAGAAATGGGGTTATTCTCATTATAATTTAGATGGTAAACTCGATGAAACTAAAAATATAGAAGCAACTAATATAACAGATAGTCAAAGTTTTATTGAAAAAAATCCCAACCTATTAATTGATGGAGACACACTTCATGGTATATTTAAAATTGTTGGTATTATCAAAACAGGATATAATTATTCAAGGTATGATTTAATTGATAAAAATGTTAATACTGATGATGCTCTTAACTACTATATGCTACTTAATCAATTTACTAGTGAACATAATAGTTCGTTTTTAGGAATGCTCTTTGTGTGTAATAATTTCATCAATGATTATCTTACTTATAAAGGATTAGGTGGTGAAATTTATGATAAAGCAATTATTAATTTTAAAGAAATAAATGGTAAAACATATAACACATATCTAGGTTACAATTATACTAATTATTTTTCATCCAATGATTTTTCAGAAATTATATATTTAAATGGTAAAAGCAGCCTTGCTGGCAATGAAATAGCATTAGGTATTAATACGCTTGTTAACGGATTAAAAAACATTTATTACAATGATAACCATATTCAAGAAACACTTAAAAATTTAACACTTGCTAAGTCAAATGCTGATGAAATTAAAAATGCAATAGCTCCTCTTCTTAAAAATGCAAAGATTAATATGCTATGTGGTGGAACAATTAATCCATATCTAAATAATACAGTTTCAATTGAAGGATTTTTCTTTGAAGATGAAATTATTACAGGAAACTATATTGGAGTGTCAACTGATCTCGCAAATTCTATTAAAGTTGTTCCTATCGGTAAATATTCAATGGTGATTTCTGGAGAACAACTTTCAAGGCAGGAACTTAAAAAAGTGGTAGAATTCTCTATGCAAAGCGAAAATGAAACTAAGTATTCTCTTGTAAATTACGTTGTTACAACTGAAAATATGATAGGTTCAATAATAGAAACTATTGCAAAAATTTTGCTATATGTCGGCATTGGTATTTTTATATTTGCAGTGATACTTTTCATGTCCTATATTTCCGCATCAATTTCCTATAAAAAACGTGAAATTGGAATTTTACGAGCTATAGGAGCTAGGTCTAGCGATGTGTTTGTCATCTTTTTCAATGAGGCACTTGCTATTGCACTTATCGTTTTTACTCTTGCAACAATAGGTAGTGGCATTATCGTTGCGATAACCAATTCTTCTATAAGAACATCTTATGGATTACCAATAGCTCTATTGAGTTATGGCTTCCGCGAAATTGGAATTATTCTATTAGGGTGTGTTGTTACTGCACTTTTAGCAAGTTTTATTCCTGTATTAAAAATTGCTAGAAAAAAGCCCATAGATGCAATCAGAAATAAATAGAACATAACTATTATAATAAATAAATAAGCGGGTTATTACGCCCGCTTATTTATTCTGGTTCTATATAATTCTATTTTAAAGTACTTTTTTTGTTATTGTTAACTTACAAAATGGTTGTTTTGAAGATATATTTTGTCCTACAATCTTGTAATCTGTTATAACTGTTCCAGCTATTAAAGTTAACGAGTCATTAATTAATTAATTGTACTATTTCTCCTTTAGCATTATATACTGTTATACTACAATCTTTTTTATTTGAAATTTCAAAAGTAAATGTGACATTTTGGATTCTAGTAGTCCCAAGACCAATAACATATTCTTTTTTTTCATTTGGACGATAACCTACTTGACCTGATGTGGCAACATTAGTGACCTCATCAAAATTCAATCTTGTTGGTTCTACTACAGGTTCTTGTTCAACGCGTGTAATTGTTAAAACACATCTTCCTGGTTTATTTGCGATAACATCTACTTCCATTCTTTCCAAAGATCCAGGAATTTTAATATTTCCTTCTGCATCTGGAGTAAGAACTGCACCAGTATAATAAATCTTAACACTATATGAAGATTCTGAAAGTTCAATTTTATATGTTACATCTTCCGTAGCATCTCCAGGAAGAGTAACATCAAAGTATCTTTTTTCATTAATAAGATATGTTAAATTTTCTGATTGACAAGTTCCATCTTCAATAGTAAGGGTATGTCTTGCATAATAGCCACAAGAACAAGAGCCATTTGGATAATTATGATTGTGAACATCAGTAATCTCGCATTCCGCAATCATTTGACCTGGTTCCATAATATAGAACTTACGACCAATAAATCCTGGTTGTTGAGTTCCAAAATCAACAGCAACATTATCAAGTGTTTCACCTGGCATCATCAGCTCTGTACCTTTTGGTAGAGTGATACGAGACTGTACAGTTGAGAAAGTATCTTTAAAGTTTGCTGTAGGGAAATACCCCGAAGAAATTGGAGTATGTCTACCTCCTTCTTCCTTGCTGAATAATTTCATTCTTACTACAAATCTATTATAATCGCTTATTGAATTCGGTTTAGAGAATGTATAACCACGTGAAATTTCCTCTTTTGTTAATTCAGATACCCGTATAGAAACCTCATCACCAACTGTTGCTTTTTGAATTATATTACGTTTTGCCTCCATTTTAAGAACAGTAACTGTTTTTTTGATTTCATGGAAGTAAATTTCATCACCAACTGTTAGTGTTCCACGAGCGATTTCAGTAGATATAATAACATCACTACCTACTTGGAAGATATCTTTAACTCCTGCATAAAAATCCGCTGTATCCCAAACTACAAAAGAAACTTTTTGGAATGTGCCATAATCAACAACAAAGTTTTCATCATCGACAAATAACTCTTCAACAGAAATCTCCCAGCGACCTGCTTCTTGATATTCTTTAGGAACACAAATAGTAGCATAATCTGTCCAACCATTTACATTTTCAGAAACATCTTCATACATAAGACCAAAAACACCACTAGGAAGGCTTTCGCCGAAATTTGCTTCAAAACTATCTTTATCTAGCGTAATCTTATATGGTGAAATGGTAAAATTAGACTTTAAGTCTTTATATGCCCATTCTATAGTACCTTTTAATTCAATAAAATATTCATATTTACCAACCGTAGTAGGAGCTTCGGTTGTCCATTCTTCTTCACCTTCTAAACGATACTTAATTGTCATTCCACCTTCTTCATTAGTTACTGTCACGAATTCGTCAATGGATTTATGCGTTCCATCAAAAACAAAACCATTAAAGGTTTCTGCAACTTCAATTGTTCTTTCTTTTGGTTGAAGCATTGATTCTTCAATTTCTTTTTCGGTGTGGAAACCGCAGACATCACAGTTACTTTGTTCAATTCTATTTTGACCATAATTTGCTTCAGTTTTGACCGTCCAAGTTGTAAAAACATGAGCTCCAACGTCTTTTTTCATTTCAGTATGTTCACATATTGCAACATGCCAATGGTTCGTTTCATCAGTACTCCAATCAGTAGCATATTTATGTGTATGTGGAAGAGTATCTATAGGTTCAGTTTTTTTATATCCACATGTTTTACAAGTAAGCGTCTTTACACCTTTTTCAGTTTCTGTAGGTGCAGTTGTGACAACACCTTCATTAAAATCATGAGCTATTTTTTCTGATATGTCAGTATGTTTCTTAGTAATACATTCATGCCAATGGCTTTTTTCATCGTACTTCCATTCGGTTGCGAATTTATGCTTATTCTTGTTGCATGAAGAAAGTAATGATAGCGACAATACAAGCATTAATGTAAACGCAAAAGTTGTAATAATTGTTTTTCTTTTCATTTTTTGCCTCCTTTTTTCTTCTAAGAATTTTTATTTCAAATCGTAGCGAAATTTACGATGTGAAATCACTTAATAAAGTTCAGCGATTTAACCGCCAAGTTTAATGTTAAAACATCATTTATAGTTTTTATATAACGACATTAAAGACTATAAGTTAGCCTAGTCTCGCTATTATGACCAATCAATCCCCCTTTTTTAAGTAAAAATCCTAACTAAAGTCGTTTATAACTTTTTTTTATTTTAACATTTATATCTTTTCTTCTTTAATAGTTTGAAAGCCTTTTCATAAATCATATTGCACAAATATTTTATCTTAAAATAAAGAAAAAATCAACTAAATTATTTTTTTAAGATAACATAGTTTTAAACTGTTCTATATTAAAAGATATTATAATTAGGAAATAATTTTCATAATATAATATACCAACGAATTAATAAAAATGAACTTTTATGAGCAAATGGATTGTAAAATCTTTTGTGATTATATCAATTTCTTTAATCATAGAATTCATTTTAATACGCCCTCTATAAAAGAAACAATTTTATATTAGGCTACTATAATCAAAATTATTAATTAAAACTGTTTATTCAATTTTTTCAAAATCACTTGCCCCATGCTTACATAAAGGGCAGATAAAATCTTCAGGTAAAACATCATTCTCATACACATATCCACAAATCTTACAAACATACCCTTTTTGTTTTTCTACTGGCTTTGGTTTAACGTTATTTAAATAATATGAATAAGTCATACTTTCAGAACTAGAAATTTTAACAATTTCATTCACGGCACAAATAAACATTCCATGAGTGCCTAAATCTACATAATCGACAACTCTTAAACTCATATATGCATTAATGTATCTTGGCAATACTGCTAAGTTATTACTAGATCTTTTAACTTCTAAATCTTTAAATTTGTCAACATTTCTTCCGCTAACAAAACCAAAACTTTCAAAAACTTTAAATGGAGCATCGACTGTTAGACAATTAACATTCATTATTCCTGTTTGTTGGATAATATGATGAGAATAATTTTGTTTATTAATAGTAACCGCTATTTTTAAAGGATCAGATGTCACTTGTGATACAGTATTAACAATTAGCCCATTATCCTTTTTTCCATCATTCGAGGTTACTACATATAATCCATATTCAATATTCATTAGTGCACTAAGATCGTTTTTGTTTACTTTATTACTATTCAATTGCTTATACTCTTTAGTAAGTTCAAGTGCAAGCTGATCTAGTTGTTCATAGTTTTCCTTACTTAATGAAGAAAGTATCCTTACTTCATGTTCCAAAAAATTTAAATTTTTACTACTTTTTAGTTTTTCCTTCATTACTTTACCAGCTTGAATAGCCCATGTTCCATTTTCAATAATTCCAATGGTTTTATTTTGAAAATTACGTTCAACAAGGCTTTCAATAAATGTATTCATAAAAGGAAAAATGGAGGCGTTGTAAGTGGTTGTCGCTAACACTAGTTTATTATATCTAAACGCATCTTCAACAGCTTCTGCCATATCACTTCTTGCAAGGTCATAAACAACAACTTTAGGTGCCCCTAATTCATATAAACGTTTTTCCAATTCAGAAACAGCATGAAAAGTATTTCCGTATACTGATGTATAAGCTATCATAACACCATCTGATTCAGACTCATAACTTGACCATACTTCATAGAGTCCTATATAATAGGCAAGATTTTTCATAAGTATATTGCCATGAAGTGGTAATATCATTTGAATATCTAGTGTTTTGGCTCTAGCAAGTAGTTTTTGAACTTGCAAACCATACTTTCCAACAATGCCAAAATAATATCTTCTAGCTTCACCTGCCCATTCTTCATTTACATCTAAAGCACCAAATTTACCAAAGGCATCAGCACTAAATAAGCATTTATCAAAACTATCATATGTTACCATCACTTCAGGCCAATGAACCATTGGTGCGAAAACAAATGTTAAGGTATGTTTTCCAAGTGATAACGTATCCAAGTCATTTACAACTAATTTATTTTGAATATCTGTATGAAAGAATTGCTCAATCATCTTAAAAGTTTTAGAATTTCCTACAACTATAGTATTAGGATATACTTTAAGTAAATTTATAATATTCGCAGAATGGTCTGGTTCCATATGTTGTACAATCAAATAATCTAATTTTCTATCCGCTAAAGCTTTTTCTACATTATCTAACCATTCATGTGTAAATTTTTTATCTACCGTATCAAACAAGGCTGTTTTTTCATCAATTATTATATATGAATTGTAAGACATTCCATTAGGAACAATATATTGTCCTTCAAATAAGTCAATTTTATGATCATTAACCCCTACATAATAAATATCATTTTTAACATTTTGCATTTATATACCTCCAAATCAATTGTTTTTTATTTATAACTTTAATATTTCAAAACATCAATATGACTATTTTTAATTTATATACCAATTCTCACTTTATTATATCATACTAAAATAATAATTCAAAAAATAAAGCAATAATAATTTATTTTTTTATATTAGTTTAAAATCGGATTTAGAGGAAAAAATAAATCAAGAGGTGTTTGCTATGAAGACAGAACCTTTTGCCGAATTCGAAAAAAATATAGATTGCCGGGAAATAAGGTACAACGACAAATCGCCAAAACAGACAAGGAGAAGAACATGAGCAAAAAGACTGCTGATGATTTTGTTGAAATAGACAAATCCAATTATAAGGAGTACGTTTTCGTCAAGTCGCCCAAATCCTCGCATTGGAAAAATATGATGTGGGCGTTTTTAATCGGAGGCGCGATATGCGTTCTCGGACAGTGCTTTATCGAATTGTACGTCTGGCTGGGAATCGTGCGGGAAGAGGCAAGCGTGCTCGCATCGGCAACTCTCGTTGCGCTTGCAGCGATTTTTACCGGTATAGGTATTTACGACAAGCTGGGCAGATTCGCAGGGGCGGGCAGCACAATTCCGATTACGGGATTTTCCAACGCGGTGGTTGCGCCTGCGCTTGAATTTCGCTGTGAAGGCATGATATACGGGCTCGGCGCGAAAATGTTTCTCGTTGCAGGACCTGTCGTGGTCAACGGCGTCGCCGTTTCGATAGTGATTGCGTTGATAACTCTTATCGTGGGAGGGTTTTGAAATGGGCACAAACATAGAAACCTCTTTAAAAAAGCGCACGATTTATTTCGACAGGGTTTTCTGGCAGGAGGGCTTTGCATTGGCAGGTCCCAAGGAGCTTAAAGGAAAGCTCGGAGACAAATTCGATTTTACGTTAATCAACGACAAATTCGACCAAGATACCTTTGAAAAAGCCGAGAGAAAAATGTTTGAAACCGCGCTCGACGGACTGCTCGCAAAGTCAAAAAAGCTGCCGATTGAAATCGACGTCGTGCTTGGCGGAGACCTTTTGAATCAGTGCGTTTCAACGTCGTTTGCCATGAGAAAATCAAGCGCGTCCTTTCTCGGACTTTACAACGCCTGCGGAACTTACGCCGAAAGCATGATTCTCGGAGCCGCCCTTGTGGACAAGTTTTTGGACAATGCCGTTTGCGTAAGCGGAAGTCATTTTTCAAGCGCCGAACGACAGTACCGTTATCCTTTGGAGCTTGGCGTTCTCAGGTCTCCCATGACGCAGTGGACCTGCACGGGCGTGGGATGTTCGCTTTTGAGCAGAGAAAAATCTGAAAACGCTCCGCGGATTGTTTCGGCTACAATGGGGCGGGTTATCGATTTCGGAATAAAAGACGTCAACAATATGGGCGCCGCCATGGCTCCCGCGGCAAAGGATACGTTGTCGCAGTATTTCTTGGACACGGGGAAAACGCCCGACGATTTCGATTTGATACTTACGGGCGATTTGGGCAAGCTCGGCAAGGATATTCTCATCGACCTCATGGAGCGCGAGGGCGTAGATTTGACAAAAAATTACGCGGATTGCGGAGCGGCGCTTTATTACGAAAAACAAAAAACCTATCAGGGCGGAAGCGGCGCGGCTTGCAGCGCAATCGTTGCAAACGGAATAGTGCTGGACAATCTGAGAAAAGGGCAGATGAAAAACGTGCTGCTTATCGGAACGGGCGCTCTGATGAGTCCCCTGACCGCCTTTCAGGGGGAAAGCATTCCGTCAATCGCGCACTGTATAGAAATTTGCGCGGAAAATTTTGATTCGGAGGGAACTCAAAATGCTGTGGCTGACATTTCTTAAAGCATTTGCGGTCGGAGGGGCTATCTGTCTTATCGGACAAATCATAATAAATTGGACCCACCTGACAAACGGAAAAATACTCGTAATTTTTCTTTTGGCGGGCGCCGTGCTGCAAGGCTTCGGAGTTTACGAATATCTGATAAAATGGGCGGGCGCGGGAGCAAGCGTGCCCATAAGCGGCTTTGGTTACGCACTGGTAAAGGGCGCGGTGGAAGCGGCAAAAACCGACGGCGTGGTGGGCGCTTTTACCGGCGGACTTGCCGCCTGCGCAACCGGAGTGTCCGTTGCGATTTTCTTCGGTTATCTCGTCGCGCTGATTTTCAAACCGCGTACAAAAACCTTCTGATTTGGGCGGGACAAGCACAAAATCTCCTGTTACGGAATAAAATAGTGTGAAAGGAGAGCGACTGTGCATACGAAACGCGCCGCAAAGAAAAGCGGAAAACTGAGAAAGCTTCGCAGAGGCTTTATTTTGCTCGTGCTGCTTATTGCGATAGTCGTTCTTGTAATTTACACCTTGAACTCGGTGGGACCCGTAATCGTGTCCGTAAGCGAAGCAAGAATACGCGCCTTGACTACGTCTGCCGTCAACAGCGCGATATTTGAAGTTATGACCGAGCCTACGAAATACAGCGAGCTTATCACAATACAGAAGGACGACGCGGGCAACATAACTCTGATAGAGGCAAACGCAATAGTCATCAACAACCTTGCGCGCGAAATGGCAAAACAAACGGAAACATACATGGAGGCAATCGGAGAACAGGTAATTAAAATACCTGTCGGCACTCTGTCGGGCAGTCCGCTGCTTTCGGGCAAAGGTCCCAAGGTGACAGTCAAGGTAGTGCCTGTCGGCTCGGTAAAATGTCATTTCGTTTCGGAATTCGAAGAAGCGGGCATAAACCAATCCAGGCACAAAATTTACCTTGACATAATAACCAATGTGTCCATAATTCTGCCCACATCTCAAACTACGGTAAAAACAAACACTCCGGTGCTTGTTTGCGAAAGCATCATAGTGGGAAAGGTGCCGGACACCTATTTCAACGTAGGCTCAATCGGAGGCAGCAATTTGGATTTGCTTCCTTGACAATGGGTTGTCGGACGGGCGCTTGAAGCGCCCGTTTTGATTTAAGTTTTTGCAATTACTTTAAAATACTTGAAAAATTTTACTACTTGTGCTAAAATATAAAAAACAAGAAAAGACTGTGACCAAGCATAAGAATTGCGTGCAGGAGACCTTTCAGAGAGCAGCCGTTTGGTGCGAGGCTTGCGGGAAGCGCGCAAAAGATATTCACTTGCGAGTTCGGCGCGTGAGTCTTAAAAAAGAGGTAGCCCGCTGCGGAAACGGCTCCGTAATGCCTAAAACAAGGTCGAGCTTTCGACGAAATCAGGTGGTACCACGAAAATTTTCGTCCTGACATTTTTTGTCGGGACTTTTTTCAATATAAAATCCAGAACGGAGAAGATGTAAATGAAAGCCAAAATTGCAGATATTGCAAAAAGATTCAGAGAAGAAATTGCTAAGTGCTCCGATTTCGACTCCCTGCAAACAATAAAGGTAAAATTTTTGGGTAAGAGCGGAGAGCTCACGGGACAATTGAAGTGCATGAAGGAGCTGCCTCCGGAAGAACGTCCGGCTTTCGGCAGTCTGGTAAACAGCGTAAAGCAGGAGCTTGAACAGCTTTATGCGCAGACTGCGGAGCGTCTTAAAATAAGCGCGCTCGAAGCCAGACTCGAATCGGAGAAGGAAGACATAACAATCGAAAAAAAGCTTTCTTGCCGCGGCACGATTCACCCCATAAACATGGTTACCGACGAAATCGTCGATATGTTTGTCGGTTTGGGCTTCAAAACGGTGGAGGGACCTGAAATCGAAACGGATTATTACAATTTTCAGGCGTTGAATCTTCCTGCCGACCACCCTGCGCGCGATATGCAGGACACCTTTTACGTCGCGCCCGGACTTTTGCTGCGCTCGCAGACGTCGCCCAATCAGGTAAGGGTTATGGAAAAGGAAAAAGCGCCCATAAAAATTTTGTGTCCGGGCAAGGTATACAGGTCCGACAGCGACGCTTCGCACTCTCCCATCTTCCATCAGATAGAAGGTCTTGTTGTGGACAAAAATCTTTCGTTGTGCGACCTTAAAGGTTGTCTTGAATTTATGGCTCGCAGGCTGTTTGACGACGATACCCGCATAAGATTCAGACCGTCTTATTTCCCTTTTACGGAACCAAGCGTGGAAGTGGACGTAACTTGCTCGAACTGTCACGGAAAAGGATGTCCGCTGTGCAAATATACGGGATGGATTGAAATACTCGGCGCGGGCATGGTGCATCCCAATGTATTGGAAAACTGCGGCGTCGACAGCAAAAAATTCAACGGTTTCGCTTTCGGAGTAGGTATCGAGCGTATTGCCATAATAAAATACGGAATACCTGATATACGGTTGTTTTACGAAAACGACGTCAGATTTTTGAAGCAGTTTAAATAGGAGGATAAAATGAAAATTCCGGTTTCTTGGCTGAAAGATTTTGTGGATTTGGAAAATATAACGGTAAATCGGCTTTGCGAAGCGCTCGTGTCCGTCGGGTTTGAGGTGGAGGAGGTAATTGAGCTCGGCAGGGAAATAAGCAACGTCGTGGTGGGCGAAATTATATCTATGGAAAAACACCCCGACGCGGACAAGCTTAAAGTATGCAGGGTTGACGTAGGAAAGGAAGTTTTGCAGATTGTGACCGCCGCTACCAACGTTAAAACGGGCGACAAGATACCTTTGGCGCTGAACGGAGCAACGCTTGCGGGCGGTACCGTGATAAAGAACGGCAAGCTTCGCGGTGTGGCTTCAAACGGAATGATGTGCGGCGGCGAAGAATTGGGTATTTGCGAGGACCAATATGCAGGCGCGTCTGTGGACGGAGTTCTTATTCTCGAACAGAATGCAGAAGTAGGCAGGGACATAAAGGAAATCGTCGGATTGGACGAGTGCGTTATAGACGTTGCCGTCACATTCAACCGTCCCGACTGCAACAGCGTCGTCGGTATTGCAAGAGAGGCGGCAGTCGCATTGGGAAGAAAATTCACGCCTCCCGAAACGGATTTCGAAACCGTTGAGGAAATATCGACAAGGCAGTACGTAAACGTGGATGTTCGTGACGCCGAGCTTTGTCCCGCTTACTTTATGCAGGCGGCGGAAGTCAAAATAGAACCGTCTCCCTTGTGGATGCGCAGACGCCTCCATGCTGCGGGCTTGCGCGGTATAAACAATATAGTTGACGTGACCAACTACGTCCTGCTTGAAGTAGGTCAGCCCATGCACGCGTTCGATTACAAGGAAATATCGGACAAAACCATTGTTGTACGCCGCGCAAGGAAAGGGGAAACCATTATTCCTTTGAATGAAAAGGAATACGGGCTTGACGAAAACATACTTGTTATAGCGGACAAATCGCGCCCCGTGGGACTTGCCGGGGTGATGGGAGGACTCAATTCGGGTATAAAACCCGATACGTCCGCAGTGTTGTTGGAAGCTGCCGAATTTAAAAGAGAAAACATACGCCGCACAAGCCGCAGGCTGGGCATTCGCTCGGATTCGTCGGCACGTTTTGAAAAAGGCGTAGACTCCTGCACGGCGCATTTGGGACTTATGCGCGCGCTTCACCTCATTTCCAAATTAAAATGCGGAAGAATTGCCGCCGATACGATCGAAAGCCTGTCGCATGAGATAAAGGAACGCGAAATCAAATTCCATTATTCTAGAGTAAAAAACCTGCTAGGAATAGACATACCTCGAAGCGAGAGTAAAAAAATACTTGAAAATCTCGGCATAAAAACCGAATTTGAAGGTCAGACGTTGAAATGTTTTGCGCCGGCGTACCGTCGGGATTTGGAAAGCGACTGCGACATAATCGAAGAAATCATCAGGGTTTACGGATACGACAAAATAGTTTCCTCCTATCTGGAAAACACAGTGCCGACTTACGGAGGCAAAACATCGGCGCAGGAACTGTGCGACAGAGTAAAAAATATTGCCGTCGGTCTCGGCTACAATCAGATAACGACTTATTCTTTCGGAGGCAAGCAATTTTTCGACAAAGCGGTTTCGGACGGAAACTCCGACAGCGAAAAATGTATCAAAATAGTGAATCCTTTGGGCGAAGAATTGAGTCTTATGCGTCGTTCCCTGATAGCGCATATGTGCGAAACCCTGTCAGTCAACCTCAGCAGAAAAAACGAAAATCTGTCCTTGTTTGAAATCGCCAAAATTTATCTTGCCGAGAATCTTCCCTTGACGGAACTGCCCGAAGAAAGGGAAACGCTTTGCATGGCTACTGACGTCGGAGACTTTTTCAAACTCAAATCGGATGTAATGACGCTTCTCGACAACTTCAACGTTGACGCCGTCTTTACCCGCAGCGTCGTCAAATGCCTGCATCCCGGCATAAGCGCCGACATAACGGACGAAAACGGAAATTGCTTGGGCTTTCTCGGAGAATTGCATCCCACGGTATGCGCAAATTTTGAAATAAACAAACGCGTATATGTTGCCCAAATAGATTTGGAAAAGTTAAAGGAATCAAAAAAGCAAAAGTCCAAATATGTTCCGATTCCGAGATATCCGTCCGTTGACAGAGATATTGCCGTCGTTGTGAATGTAGACGTTGCGGCGGCAGACGTCATAGATACGATTAAACAAAGCTGCAAGCTGTGCGAATCGGTAGAGCTTTTCGACGTATATCGCGGAGAACAGATAGGAAAAGACGAAAAAAGCATGGCGCTTTCGCTGAAATTCAGGAACAAAGACAAAACTCTTAACGACGAGGAAGTAGAGCCTCAGATAAAGCGCGCTTTGCGCGCTTTGGGAGAGCGTTTCAATGCGAGACTCCGCTGAAAAACCCATTCTTCTTGCTCCCGCAGGCAGTCCGCAGGCTTTGAAAGCGGCGGTTTACAACGGCGCGGACGCGGTCTATCTTGGATTGAACAAATTCAATGCAAGATTAAAAGCCGAAAATTTTACCCTTGAAAACTTATCGGAATGGATAGAATTTTGTCATTTGTACGGGGTAGAGGTTTGCATAACCGTAAACACGTCCCTCAAAAAAGAGGAGCTTGAAGAAGCCAAAAAATTTGCAGAACAACTCGCGGCGTTAAAAGCTGATTGCATAATCGCGACGGAGCCTGCGTTGATTGAATTTTGCGCAGGACTTAAAGGCATACGCACGGTTGCAAGCACGCAGCTTAATATTCACAATGTCATGGGCGCGCAGACGGCAAAGGCAATGGGGGCGGACGTTGCGGTTTTGTCCAGAGAAGCAATCCTCGACGATATACGCGATATAAACCTTTATGCGGATATTGAGACGGAATGCTTTTTGCACGGCGCGCTTTGCGTCTCTTTGTCGGGGCAATGCTATTTGTCTTCTTTTGTGGACGGCAACAGCGGCAACAGGGGCTTGTGCGCACAGCCGTGCAGGCAGCTTTACCGTTCTTTCTGTCAAGACGGGGAAATTAAAAAGAGCGGTTACCTGCTTTCCGCCAAGGATTTATGCGGAGTTTACACCGCAAAGCGTCTCGCGGACGCAGGCGTAAGCATATTTAAAATAGAGGGGCGGAACCGAAGAGAACAGTACGTAGGCGAGACCTGCTCCGTTTACAGGAAAATTCTCGACAGCGATTACGAATGTCAGGCGGACGATATAAAGCGCCTCAAAACGGCTTTTAACAGAGGCGACTACACGTCGGGATATCTTAACAATGCCTACAATATCATTTATCCGCTTTTTCAGGGGCATAAAGGAATAGAAGCGGGAATTATAAAAAAGGTGGACGGAAGCTTTGTAATTGCCGGTAATCTTTTCCTGCACGAAGGTGACAGCTTCAAAATTTTGCGCGATTTTAAAGAAACGGGCAATTGCGTGGCTGTCGACAACTCGTCGAATTTGATTACAAAAATAAAATATTCGGGCAAGCCGCAGGAAGGCGACCGCGTATACCTGACAAGCAGTGCGGCGATGAATTTTCGCATAGCGCATACGGAAAAAAGAATACAGGCGCAAGCGGAGTTTTCCGCAAAAGTCGGTGAAGAACCTGTTTTAAAACTGACTGCACGCGACGCAAGCGCAATTGTCAAGGGAAAAATCAAAGCACAGTCTGCCTTAAATCAGCCGTTAAGCAATGCCCAAATAGAAGAATTATTGCGTAAAACTGGAGAAACGGAGTTTACTATTTCAGATGCAGTAATAAATTCCGACAATATTTTTCTCCCAAAATCTTCGATAAACGAGCTAAGGCGCGAAGCAACAAGCGCGTTGCGCGCCGAGCTGCTGCGGAATTATTATCAAACCCGAAATCTGCCTGCACATAACGACCGAACCGAAAAAAGCTATGAAATGCTTTTTTTGAATCATTCGGGCAAAATTATTTGTCAGGTAAAGAATGCCGACGAATATCTCAGAATAAAGCAATACACGGATTTCGTGGTTTTCAAACCAGACGATTATTCTGTGGAGTCGGTAAGCGGTTTCAAAACTGCGTGCAGCGATTTTTATTTGGATTTGCCCAATTTCGCAACGCAGCATGACCTGCGGATAATAGCGGATATAATCGAAAAATGCAGCGTAACGGGTATTGTGGCGAACAATTTGTACGCATTGAGATTGGCAAAAATCTATTCGCTTGACGTAGTGCTCGGATTGGGGCTGAACATTTTCAACAGAGAATCCGCTTGTGTGTTGGGCAAAAATTTGAAGGTAAGAGCATACCTTGCTTCGCAGGAACTCAGCTTGAAGGATATACGCGACAATCTGAGCGATGCGTATATTTTTGCAGGCGGCGACATTACGGTTATGACTGTAGCTCACTGCCCGATAAAAGTAAATTTCGGAAACGAATGCAAAAAATGCAGGTACGAAAATCTTATGTACGGAGATAAAACGGGAAGAAAATTTCCTTTAAAAAGGAAGCGCATTGCCCGCTGCTATTTTGAGATTGAAAATTGCGTTCCCTTAAACGGCACGCGCAAAATAGACTTTCCCGGTAATTTTTTTCTGAAATTAGACGGAGACGAAAGAGAGGTGGCTCATTTTTCACTGCTTGCGCAGGGCGTTGACGACGGGTATCGCAAAAACGGTCAATATACTGCCGGACATTTGTCAAACAGCGTAAAATAAATATGATAGAAGAAAGGACATTAAAAAAACTCGAATATTTTGAAATTTTGAATAAAATTTCTCAATATACAACGAGCACGACGGCAAAAAACAAAGTAAGCAATTTGCGTCCCGAATCCGCGCTTGAAAAAAGTCAGTCATTGCTCGACGAAACGGAGGAGGCGGTAAATTTTTTGAATTTCGGAGTTTCTCCGGATTTCGCCCTCGACTCTACGGAGGATATTGCCGCAAAAGCAAAAATCAGGTCTACGCTTTCGTTGCGCGAGCTGCTTGTAGTCATGCGCACCTTGCGCACATCCAGATTGCTTATTTCGACTTTGAACACGCCACTGCCCGTTGCCGCGCATATTTTGCCGGACATGGCAAACGGTTTGTATGCAAACAGAGCGGTGGAAGAGGAAATCGATTTTTGCGTGCTCAACGAAGACGAGCTTAACGACAAAGCTTCCGACGCCTTGTTTTCAATTCGTCAAAAAATCAAAAAAACAAATGCGGAAATAAGAGAAAAACTCACTTCTTTTTCCAGGTCGTCGACAATATCCAAATATCTGCAAGACGACATAGTCACGCTGAGAAACGACAGGTACGTAATTCCCGTCAAGCAGGAATACAAGAGCAATGTGCAGGGCATAGTTCACGACCAGTCGTCAACAGGCTCGACATTGTATATCGAGCCTATCGCAATTGTAAATCTCAATAATCAGCTCAGAGAGTTGCTTTTGAAAGAAAGGGAGGAGATTGAAAGAATTCTGTCCGAGTTTACCGATAAAATCAGCGTCTTTGCCCAATTTTTGGTTGCAAACTCCGAAATTATCGCATATTTGGACGGTGTTTTTGCGAAAGCGAGGTATTGCATCGAGTTGAACGCAACTCGCCCCAAGCTCAACGACAGGGGGATTCTCGACATAAAAAGAGGGAGGCACCCTCTCATAGACAAAAAATCCGTTGTGCCTATCGACCTCCGTCTTGGCGGAGATTTCGACATGATAGTGATTACGGGACCAAACACGGGCGGAAAAACCGTTTCCCTGAAAACGACAGGCTTGTTTTGTTTGATGGCGATGAGCGGAATTTTTCTGCCTGCCGCTCACGAAACAATCGTTTCGGTATTTGAAAACATTTTTTGCGATATCGGCGATGAGCAAAGCATAGAACAGAGCCTGAGCACTTTTTCAAGCCACATAAAAAACATATCCCACATAGCTCAATCCCTCAACCGCAATTCTCTTGTGCTTTTGGACGAAGTCGGCGCGGGAACCGACCCCGCCGAAGGCGCGGCATTGGCTCTTGCGATAGCGGAATATATTCTCGACAGCGGCGCAAAATCCGTTCTTACCACTCACTACGGGAGACTTAAAGAGTTTTCGCTGACAACCCCTAAGGTTGCAAGCGCTTCGATGGAGTTTGATACGAGTACGCTGTCTCCAACTTACAGACTCGTTTTGGGGATTCCCGGCAGTTCAAACGCATTGGACATTTCGGGACGGCTCGGGCTGTGCCAAAAAATCGTAGACAACGCGCGCGGCAAGCTTTCTTCGGAAAAAGTGACATTTGAAAATGTTTTGAGAAACGCGGACACGTTGCGTAGGGAATACAAAGCGCAGCTCGACGAAATAAACTCTCTCAAAGCGAGCATACAGGAAGAGTATGCCAAGGCTGCCGACCAAACGAGAATTTTAAAGGAGGAAAGAGAACGCCTGCTTTCAGGTTCGCAAATCGAAGCAAAAAGAATTGTGAGCAATGCCAAAGCCGAGGCGGAGGAACTGCTCGACAAGCTCAAAAAAATGGTGCGCGCCGCGGCGTTGGAGGAAAAAAGCCTTTTTGAAGCGCGTTCCGTAATCAAAAAGCTTGACGACAAAAAGTACGACGTAACGGCGGAAGAGCCTGACATAATAACGGGTGCGAGAATCAAACCCGAAAAATTAAAAATCGGGGAATGTGTTTTCGTCAAAAAGATGAATACAAGCGGAATTGTTTCGGGATTCGGTAAAAACGGCAAAATCGAAATCAAAATCAACAAGATGACTGTATTTACCGACGCCGACGATTTGTATGAATGCGTCGATTTGTCGGACAAACCGAAACCGAAGGTTTCGCATGGAGTAAAGACGCATATCAGAGCGGCAGCGCCGGCAAGAGAAATTATTTTGCTTGGACAAACGGTAGACGAGGCCATTGCCAATGTGGACAAATTTCTCGACGACGCGGTTCTGTCCGGTCTTTCGGAGGTACGTGTCGTTCACGGCAGCGGCACGGGGGCGCTCAGAAAAGGTCTGCACAAATATTTCGCCACGCATCCTGCAATAGACAGTTTCAGACTCGGAAAATACGGAGAAGGAGAAAGCGGCGTCACGATTGTGACGTTGAAATAGGTTATGATATATTATTTTGACAATGCGGCTACAACGCAAATGGAGCCGTCGCTTATGGAAATATGGAGAAAATATTCCTGCGAAGAGTATTTTAATCCGTCCGCTCTCTCCGACCACTCTACGAGCGTTTACAAATCAATAGAGGAGGCGCGTAAAAAGGTGGCCTCCTCATTGGGAGCGGACGCCGACGAAATTTATTTTACATCGGGCGGCACGGAGGCGGACAATCTTGCCGTTTCAGGCGTTGCGGGAGGTAAAAAAGGAAACATAATCACTTCCAAGGTCGAGCATCCGGCAGTTTACAATACCATTAAAAATTTAAAAAACAAGGGGTTTGAAATACGATACGTCAAGCTAGACGAAGAGGGTGCGGCGGACGTGCAAAGTCTTGCAAGCCTGATTGACGAAAACACCCTGTTGGTGAGTCTTATGCACGTAAACAACGAAACCGGCGCGATAAACGACATTCAAAAATTGGCAAGCTTGACAAAAAAAATAAACAAAAATTCCTTGTTTATGTCCGACGGCGTTCAGGCATACGGAAAGCTCCCCGTGAAGCTGCATTCGACTGCCGTCGACTTGTATACGATAAGCGGACACAAAGTCCACGCACCCAAAGGAATAGGTGCGCTGTATGTAAAAAAAGGAGTTAAAATCGCACCTGTTTTTTGGGGCGGCGGTCAGGAAAGAAATTTAAGGTCCGGCACTGAAAACGTAGCAAATATTGTCTGTTTGGGCGAAATTGCCGATAAAATTCCCCACACTGATAGGAATAGTTGCATGAATTTTAAAATTTTAAAAAATACTATTCTTGGAATAATAGACAATTCAATCGACGGCTATCTGAATCTTTCAAAGCGCGGAATCGATTCTTTGCTTTTTTTGTTTTTTAAAGACATTAAGTCGGAGGTTCTTATGCGCCTTTTGGAAAACGAGGGATTTATTGTCGGCAACGGTTCGGCATGCAGCTCCAAAAACAAAACTTCGAGAATTGCCGCCGCTTTGGGAGTGAGCAAAAGCTTTGCGGAGGGCGGTATCAGAATATCTTTCGGAAAATACAACACACCGGAAGAAGCGGAAAAGCTGGGCAAGGCAATAGTAAGAAACATTCTTTTTTTGAGAGGCGCAAAGTGAAAAAAGTAATAATAATTCGTTATTCGGAAATTCATCTGAAAGGCAACAACAGGGGATTTTTTGAAAATGCTCTGCTGACTAATATTAAAAAAAGCCTTTCGGATTTAAAATGCGAGCTTTTGAGGCAACAGGGCAGATATCTTATTGTTGATTTTGACGAATGCGACGAATGTACTATTATCGACAGACTGAAAAAGGTATTCGGCATTCACTCGATAAGTCCCGCCATGGAAACCGATTCGGATACAGAAGAAATTTTTGAATGCGTCAAAGCTTTGGCTCAAACAAGGGGAAGATTCAGAATCAACACCAACAGGGCGGATAAAGCCTTTCGCCTAAAATCCATGGAAATGTCTGCGGAAATGGGAGGTCGACTGCTCCAATTCAATCCCGCCCTCAAAGTCGATTTACACAAGCCCGATTGGTGCGTCAATATCGATATAAGAGAAAACGGAAAAACCTTGGTATATGCCGAAAATATCAGAGGCGTAAACGGAATGCCCGTAGGGACGAGCGGCAAAGGACTGCTTTTGCTTTCCGGAGGAATAGACAGTCCTGTCGCAGGCTACATGATGGCAAAAAGAGGGATGTCCGTAAGGGGACTGCATTTTCACAGCTATCCTTACACGGGATTGCGCGCAAAGGAAAAGGTTATGGAATTGGCTGAAAAAATCGCAGAATATACGGGCGAGTTTTCTGTCGAAACAATATCCGTAACCGAAATTCAGACTCAGATACATGAAAAATGCCCCGAGGAGCTTATGATTACACTGCTGCGAAGGTTTATGATGCGAATAGCGTGCAAAATAGCTAAACGGGAAGGGTGCGGAGCCATTATTACGGGAGAAAGCTTGGGGCAGGTGGCAAGTCAGACGCTTGAAAGCATAAACGTTACCAATGCCGTTGCCGACAAGCCGGTTTTCAGACCGCTTATAGGCTTCGACAAGGATGAAATAATAGAAACGGCGCGCAAAATAGGCACTTACGAAACATCCATATTGCCTTATGAAGACTGCTGCACTGTTTTTTTGCCCAAGAATCCCGCAACGAAACCCAAACCTGAAAAAGTTGAGGCGGCTGAAAAGCTGCTCGACATAGAGGCCTTGACGGACAGAGCATTAAGTACCTCGGAAATAAAAATATTTAAGAATTAATCAATAAAAAATCCGACGAAAACTTCGTCGGATTTTTTACCAAAACCAATTTTCAAACCACTTGCGATTTTCCTTTTCCTTTATACGGACTTTTTTATAATAAAATTCTACGTTGCTTACTATTTTGCCGTCCTGCTTGATATAATAAGCATAAATTCCGTTTTCCGCAGCCTTTTTGTCCGTAGCAAAAACCACTCCGTCGATTTCTTCTGTTTTTAGTTTTGTTTCCTTTCCCTCAAACTCCCTGAACAACCTTTGATTGTCTTTCAGGTTGTCCGCAAAAATGACGGGAATGCCGTTTTCGCAGACAATTTTTATTTCGGGAGGCAAGTCGTTTTCGGGTGTTTCCGCAACGACGGCGGGGCAATTGTCTATTTCAAACAATTCGGTAAACGCTTCGTTTTGGTTGCAATCGACTCCGGCTACTGCAAGCGCGTGTTTTTCCGAAAATGTTTTTTTATCAAGCTTCTTTTCTACGATGTCGGCAGGGCGTGCAAAATTTGAGGGAGGCGTCGTATACGCGCCCTCCAAAAAGCTTTTAGCCATACGGGCGGAGGCGTTTCCAGTAATTTCGGAACCGAGAGGGTCCGAGCTTTCTGCGCCGAGCCAAAATAAATAAGTATTCAGGGTGTCATAACCGCAAAACAAAGCGTCGGTATTTCCGCTTTTTACTCCCGCAGTGCCCGTTTTGCCCGCAACGTCGAAGCCTATATCGGATAACACCTTTGCGGTGCCAGAATCGGCAACGGTTTTAAGCATATCCGTCATAAGATAAGCGCTTTCCGTGCGAAAGACGCGTGCTCCGTTCTCGGTATTTTTTTTGTACAGCACCTTTCCGTTAAGAGAAATCTCGTCGACAAAGCCTACGCTTTTATAAACCCCCGAATTGGCCAATGTCAAATAGCCCGCAAGTAGCTCCTGCAAGCTTACGCCGTTGTAAAAGCTGCCAAGCGCAATAGATAAATTTCTGTCTTGCTCGGAGGTTTTTATTCCGTTTTTGTTTAGATAGTTGATAGAGGCGCTTACCCCGATGGAGTTGAGCACTTTCACTGCGGCAGTATTCATGCTGTCCGCAACGGCTCGCCTCATCGTTGTCCAACCGTAATATTTATCATTGAAGTTGTTGGGGGAATAACCGTCAAAATCGGTTTTTTCGTCAAGAACGGGAGTGGCGGGAGTGATTGCTTTTAGGTCCAATGCGGGACAGTAAACAGCCAACGGTTTGATTGCAGAGCCGACTTGACGCTTTATGTTATAAATATTATATTTGGAATATCCTATATATGAAGATACTCCACCTGTAATATTATTTACAACGTAAGCGCAACGTGAAGCGGAGTCGCCGCTTAAAGTTTTTACATCCTTATTCATGCTTGATTTAAGCGCAGCCTGCAAGCCGCCGTCGTAAAAGGTTTTGACTATATAAGGCTTGTTTAACATTTGTTCTTGTTTTGAATTAAGAATCAGGCACGCTTCGATTAGCGCCGCGTCCAGATAGCTTTTTTCCGTAGCCGCTCTTGTGTCGACAGCGCTCAAATCAATCTTTTCTTCCTTTGCCGCCTCGCATAGATTGTCGTCAATAAAACCGTTTTCTCTCATGAGATTCAGCACTAGATTTCTGCGGGAAATATATTTGTCCGGATTGTAGACGGGGGAATAATTGTTCGGCGCTTTCAGCATACCCGCAAGCCCCGCGCTTTCGGCAAGGGTAAGCTCGGACGCAGACTTGCCGAAATAAGTTTTGCTTGCGGTTTCGATTCCGTATGCGTTGGCGCCGAAATATATCGTATTCAGATACATTTCAAGAATTTCTTTTTTGCTGTATTCCTGCTCCACTTTAAGCGTAAGAAACATTTCGTTGACCTTTCGCTTCAAAGTTTTTTTATTTGTCAGAAAGGTATTTTTGACAAGCTGCTGCGTGATGGTGGAGGCGCCTTCCTTGTAGCTTCCCGAAAAAATATTTTTTATAAGCGCGGAGCCTATCCTTTTAAGGTCGAGACCGTGATGTCTGTAAAAACGTTTGTCTTCCGTGGAGACGAAAGCGTTCAGCGTATAATCGTTAAGCTCGGACACCGACACATACTTTCCCTGTTTGCCTGCGTCCAATTCCATACTTTGTCCCTGTGAATCTTTGAAAACCGCTTTTTTTCTGTTTTCATTCATTTTTGCTGCGTCGAATTTGACAAAATCCTTGTCGGTAACGCATGCAATCATAAAAATGCCCGATGCAAGTACGCACAGAGCAATCAAACCTGCAAATATGACAATAACGATTCGCCATGCGGCAGTCTTTTGCCTTTTCACGCTTTTATTATTTGTAATTGAGGGAATTTTATTATTTAGCTTGAAATTTCACAGACAAAAATGTATAATATTTCAACGAGGAATTTTACTTGAAAAAATATCTGATACACACCTACGGTTGTCAGATGAACGTGCACGAATCGGAAAAAATCGCCGGCATATTAAGGGACGAGGGTTTTGAAGCGACTGCGCGGGAAACCGACGCCGATATAATCGTATTCAACACCTGCTGTATACGCGAAACCGCCGAAGCCAAAATCATGGGGCACATAGGTCAGATTAAAAAAATCAAAAAAGCGCGTCCCGAATTAAAGGTTGCGGTGTGCGGTTGTATGTCGCAGCAGGAGGGAGCGGCGCAGCTCATATTAGATAAATTTCCGTTCGTGGACGCGGTTCTCGGTACAGCCAATCTGCATTTGTTAAAGGAAGTTGTCGCCAAAGCGGACAATACTTCCAAAAACAGATTTTTCAACCGTGATTTTCTCGGAGACAACGACAACCGCCCTGTTTTCAGGACAAGCGGCACCAACGCATGGGTAAACATAATTTACGGCTGCAACAATTTCTGCACTTATTGCATAGTTCCGTATGTGAGAGGGCGGGAACGCAGCCGCCCCGCAAAAGATATAATTTCCGAGGTTAATGCATTGCTTGACGAGGGATACAAGGAAATCACTTTGTTGGGGCAAAATGTGGACAGCTACGGAAACGACCTTAAAGACGGTTCGAATTTTGCGTCTCTTCTCGGAGAGCTGGGAAAAATAGGCGGCAAGCACAGGATTCGTTTTATGACCTCGCATCCCAAGGATTTCAATCAAAGCGTGGCGGAGGTTATCGAAAAATATCCTTCGCTGTGTCATAACATTCATTTGCCCGTGCAAAGCGGCAGCAATTCGGTGTTGAAAAGAATGAACAGACGCTACACAAGAGAGCAATATCTGGAGCTTGTGCGTACAATCCGAACGCACCTTCCCGACGTCGGACTGACAACTGACGTTATGGTCGGTTTTGCGGGAGAAACGGAGGAGGATTTCAACGATACGCTCTCTTTGATGGAGGAGGTGCGCTTTTCAAGCGCATTCTGCTTTGTTTACAGCAGACGAAAGGGAACTCCGGGTTATTCTATGGAAAATCAGGTGCCTCGTGAAGTCAAGACTGAAAGAATAAAAAAGCTCATTGCTCTTCAAAACCGCATTACAAAGGAAATAAGCAAAGAGCACGAGGGGAAGGTTTTTGAAATTCTCGTCGAGGACAAAAACGAAAAATTCGAAAACACATATTGCGGACGTACCGACGGAGGCAGACTGGTGAACTTCAAAAGCCCGACAGACATCGTCGGGCAATTCGTCAATGTAAAAATTAAGACGTCGAGGTCTGCCACTCTATGGGGGGATTTGATTACGGAGGAAAAATGATTTACTCACCTATGATGCAGCAATATCTGCAAACAAAAGACGAATACAAGGACAGCATATTGCTTTACAGGCTGGGCGATTTTTACGAAATGTTTTTCGACGACGCAATCAAAGCAAGCGAAATTCTTGATTTGGTTCTTACAAGCAAGGTCTGCGGACAAAAATGCAAGGCGCCCATGTGCGGTATACCTTATCACGCCGTGGACAATTACATTGCCAAGCTAATCGAGGCGGGAGAAAAGGTTGCAATTTGCGAACAGCTTTCCGAGCCCAATTCGCGCGAGCTTGTCAAGCGTGGAGTCGTCCGCGTGGTAACGCCGGGCACGGTAGTTGAAAACACTATTTTAAACGAAAAAAACAACAATTATCTTGCCGTTGTCTTTTCCGACGGCAAGACGACGGCGGCGGCTTATTGCGACATAACCACCGGTCGCTTTTTCGCACATGAGTTTTCAGGCGAATCTGCTTACAAAGAGTTGCAGGAAAACCTGCTTTCCTATTCTCCAAAAGAAATTTTGACCGATTCGGAATGTTTGCAGTTAAACGAACGTCTCGACGTCGTCCGAGCCAATCTTATACCGCGACTCAAATGTTACAACGACGGCGCTTTTACCGTCGAGAAAGCAACGGAGGCCATCAAGGAGCAATATAAAACCTCTTTTACGGAAGTTTTCAACTTAAAAACGCATAAAACGGCTTTGCGCGCAAGCGGCGCATTGCTTTCATACCTCAACGAAACTCAAAAAAGGTATTTGTCCCATCTCGAACCGATTAAATTTATTGAAAACAGCGAATTTATGTCGCTTAATGTCAATACTCGGCGCAGTTTGGAGCTTGTGAGCAGCGGCAGAGAGAACAAAAAGAAAGGGAGCCTCTTATGGCTGCTTGACAACACAAAAACGGGTATGGGCGGCAGACTTTTGTGCGATTGGGTAGAGCATCCGCTTCAAAATCCGAAAAAGATTCAAAGACGGCTTGACGCGGTGGAGGAATTGGTCGAAAATTTTTTGCTTCGCGAAGAAATTTCCGAATGCTTGCAGCGCATAAAAGATATCGAACGGTTGTCGGGTAAAATATCGTACAACAATCTGACGCCGAGGGATTGCAACAGTCTTCAAGCGTCGTTGGCAGAGCTGCCCGTATTGAAGCGAATTTTGTCAGAGACGCACACGCCTCTAATCAAGGACATAGACGGCAGGCTTGTCGATGTGAGCGACGTTGAAAAGCTTTTGTTTTCCGCAATCAAGGAAAACGCTCCCGCCATTTCGAGAGACGGAAATTTCATAAAAGAGGGCTACAACGCGCAGGTCGATTACCTGAGAAATATTTCTCAAAACAGCATCGGTTTAATCGGCAAGCTCGAAGAAAGAGAAAGAACGAAAACAGGCATAAAAACCCTGAAAGTGGGCTACAATCGCGTATTCGGTTATTACATAGAGGTTTCCAATGCCTTCAAGGACGTGCTGCCGCAAGGTTATATCCGCAAACAGACTATTGCCACGGGCGAAAGATTTGTTACGGAAGAACTGAAAAAGCTCGAAGAAGAGATTTTGAATGCCGACGAAAGCGTTTTGCGGCTTGAAAAGGAGCTGTTTGAAAAACTCAGACAGCAGCTTCTTGCGCATATATCGGAATTTCAATCCATAGCGCAGGCGGTAGCCGAACTCGACGCTCTTACAAGCCTCGCGCGCACGGCTGTTGCAAACAATTATCGAAAGCCCAAACTGAATACGCACGGAACCGAGCTTAAAATTACGGAGGGGCGCCACCCCGTTGTGGAAAAGTTTTTGAAAAACGACGTATTTGTGACCAACGACACCTGTCTCGATACGGACGAAAACAGAACTATGATTATCACAGGCCCCAACATGGCCGGTAAAAGCACTTTTATGCGGCAGGTCGCGCTTATTGTTCTCATGACGCATATCGGAAGCTTTGTACCTGCAAAATCCGCGCTTGTGCCGATTGTGGATAAAATCTTTACAAGAGTGGGCGCAAACGACGACCTTACTCTAAACCAGAGCACCTTTATGGTGGAAATGGTGGAAATAGCCGCGATAATGAACGGAGCGACTTCAAAAAGTCTGATTTTGCTTGACGAAGTTGGGCGCGGTACCGCCACCTTCGACGGTCTGAGCATCGCTTGGGCAATTATGGAACATATAACTGAAAAAATCCGCGCAAAAACCTTGTTTGCCACTCATTATCACGAGCTTACCGAGCTGGAGGGACGGCTGGAAGGCGTGAAAAATTATAAATTTTCCGTCAAGGAATTGCCCGACGGCATAGTGTTTTTGCGCAAAATCACAAGAGGCGGCGCCAACAAGAGTTTCGGCATTGAGGTGGCCGCTCTTGCGGGGATTGACAGCGCAGTGCTGGAAAGAGCGTCGGAATTGGTTTCGCTTCTGGAAAAAAACGATATAAACGCTTCCGTTTTCAGCAAGCAGGAAGCGGACGAGGAGGCGGAGAAAAAAATCGCCCGCGAAAGACAAACCAAAGCCGCGCTCAAAGTGGCTTCTACCCTCAAAGAGGTGGATATGAACAATCTGACGCCGTTGCTGGCTTTTGACCTCGTCAACGAGCTGTCTAAGCAAATCAAGGAATCCTATGAGTAAAATCAATATACTTTCAAGCGATATTTACAACAAAATTTCCGCCGGAGAGGTAGTGGAAAGGCCTGCGTCCATAGTCAAGGAGCTTGTGGAAAACAGCATCGACGCGGGCGCCGAAAATATAGAAATAACCGTTAAAAACGGCGGAATCGACCTTATAAATGTTGTTGACGACGGTTGCGGTATAGAAAAAGACGATATCGACGTCGCATTTCTGCCGCATACAACAAGTAAAATCGCTTTGGCGGAGGATTTGAGCGAAATCAAAACTCTCGGCTTCAGAGGCGAGGCTTTGGCAAGCATAGCCGCCGTTTCCGTTGTGGAAATGCTTACAAAAACGGAAGGCGACGAAACAGGCTCGAAGGTAGAGGTACAGGCGGGACGTATTAAATCCAAAGGGGAGTTTTCCGCCAACACGGGCACAAGCGTCTGGGTGAGAGACTTGTTTTACAACGTTCCCGCACGCAGAAAATTTTTGAAATCGGCAGGGCGGGAAAGCGCGGAAATAACATCTGTTGTAGGGAAACTTATTCTTGCCAATCCCGAATTAAAGTTTAAATATATAAACAACGACAAGCTGATTTATCAGACCAACGGCAGCGGTGCAAAAGAAGCCATTTATACCGTTTACGGAGAAGAAGCGGTAAAGCATTGCGTCAAATTCGACGATTTTTACAAAAACCTGAGAGCCTGGGGATACGTCAGCGATTTGAATTATTTCAAACCTAACAGTTCATATCAAACATTCGTGGTAAACGGACGTTACGTAAACAGTCCGCAGCTTTCTTCCGCGCTTAAAAATGCTTACAAGGATTTTATGATGACGAAAAATTTTCCTTTCGCCGTCATTTATATAGAAATCGCCCCTTCGGAAATTGACGTAAATGTCCACCCTAACAAGCTTGAAGTCAAATTTTCCGACTCCAACGCGGTGTTTTTGTCGGTGGCAACTCCCGTTAAGCAAATTTTAAACAATCTGTCGCATGACAGAGCGCGTCTCCTGCTTGAACGCGACGAGGCACAAAGAAAATTCAAACGCGATTCTGACTATGAGTTGAAACATCTAGATACCCACAATCCTTTAATCTTCGTCAATCAAAAATACGAGCCTGAGGAAATAGATGTAAATTCACTGCTCGTATGTACCGATTCCGATTCCGATGCGGATTTAAGCGTGCAGCCGAATTTCGGAATCGAGGAAACGCAGGAATTTAAACCTGCGCTTGAAGAGCTTGTTCAAAAGATAAACGGAAAAAATTTGTCGGAACATACTGAGACGCACGGCGAAAACTCGGTTTACAATCAAAAGCATATGCTGCCGTTCAGCAAGTGTTACAGAAAAGGCGTGCTCTTTCGTTCCTATCTGATGCTTGAAGATTACGAAAATGAGCTGCTGCATTTAATTGACCAACACGCGGCGCACGAAAGAATCCTGTTTGACAAATTCACTGCAGAATACGAAACGCGTAAACTCGAAATTCAGGATTTGCTTACGCCCTATGTAAGGCACGTCTCAACGCCCGAATTTCAGGTTCTTTGCGAGCTTATGCCTCAGATGGAAATGATGGGCTTTTATTACGAGCCTTTCGGAAACAATACCGTCAAATTGACTGCAATACCGTTGCTGTTTACCAGTATGAGTCACAAGGACTTTTTCGATGCGGTTTTGGAAAATTGCGGAGAGGGGTTTGACACAAAATCTTTAACAAAAGACATACTTGCTCAAAAAGCCTGCAAAGCGGCAATCAAAGCAGGGGAAAGCATGAGTGTATTCGATGTGGACTACCTTTTGAAAATGCTGGATGAAAACATATTTTTAAAGTGCCCGCACGGCAGACCGTTGGTTGCCACTTACAAAAAGTCCGACTTCGACAAACTTTTTAAACGCATAGTTTAGCAGGATAATTAATTTATGGAGAATACTATGCGTAAAATATTAGGTATTACGGGGCCTACGGGAGTCGGAAAATCCCGTTTGGGAATGACGTTGGCCGAAAAAATGGGCACAGATATTATTTCTGCGGACTCCGCTCAAATTTATATCGGCATGGACATCGGCACGGCAAAACCCGACAGGGAGGAGCAGAATCGCGTCAGACATCATTTGATTGACATTGTCAGGCCTGATGAAGAAAATTTCAACGCTTTTACCTTTTCAAAAGCGGCGGAAACAGTTATAAACGAAAATACTTCCAAGCAGCCGTTAATTGTCGGCGGTACGGGCTTGTATTTTGAAACTTTATTTTACGGGCTTGATTTTTCCGTGACGGAAGAAACCTTCAAAATAAGAAAAGAGCTTAAAAGTTTTTATGAAAAATACGGCGAAGACGCGCTTTACGAAAAGCTTATGGCGGCGGACCCCGAAAGCGTAAAAAACGTGCATAAACACAATGTAAAGGGTGTTATACGTGCATTGGAAATCTTTTCGACAGGCGGCAAGAAAAAATCCGACGCTGTCGGAAAAAAAAGATTACCCGTAAAGGATTTCAAGCTATATATTCTTAACGACGAAAGAGAAAGTCTGTATGCGTCGATTAACCGACGAGTCGATATTATGATTGAAAAAGGTCTTTTTGACGAGGTTGAAAATTTGCTTAAAATTTATCCGTCAACTTGCAGAGGCTTGACGGCAATAGGATACAAAGAAAGCGTTGAATATTTGTCGGGCAGCTGCACAAAGGACGAAGCTATAGCCTTGATAAAACAGCATACGAGGAATTACGCAAAAAGACAGTTGACGTTTTTCAAAAGGCTTCCCGCAGTGTGGATTGACAAATACGAGACGGAAAAAATGTGCGATTTCATTTTAAAGGATTTTTATGGACGCTAAAAATTATGAAAGCCAGGCGGCAAATATAGTGCAAACGGCAGAAGCAACTCTTTCGGACAACTTTAAAAATATAGATAACGTCGCTTTACTGAACCAAAGAAAAGTTTTGAATGCCTTTATAAACAACCGTGTTTCTGCACGTCATTTTGCGGGTACAAACGGATACGGTTACGACGACGTCGGCCGCGAAACTTTAAATTGTGTTTTTGCCGATGTATTGGACGCCGAAAGCGCATTGGTAAGCCCTCTTATTGTTTCCGGCACGCACGCCCTTACTTTGGCTCTGTTCGGAATTCTGCGCCCCGACGACATACTTTTGTCCGTCACGGGCGACGTTTACGATACGTTGAACGACGTAATTTCCGGCAACGGCAACGGTTCCTTAAAAGACTTCGGAATAAAATTCGACAAAATCGAACTGTGCGACGGAAAAATAAATCTCTCAGAAATACGCAAATATCTTGAAACAACGCATCCGAAATTGATTTATTTTCAACGTTCAAGAGGCTATTCATGGCGCAATGCATTGACAATCGACGATTTCGGAAACGCGGTAAACGTTATTAAGAAAATTTCTCCGGATTCGCTGATTATGGTGGACAATTGCTACGGCGAATTTACGGAAGAATGCGAACCCACAGTTTGCGGCGCCGATATTATTGCAGGCTCGTTGATAAAAAACGCGGGGGGCGGTCTGGCGCCGACAGGAGGCTACATCGCAGGAAGAAAAGAATTGGTGGAGCTTGCCGCAAAAAGGCTTACTACGCCGTCCACGGGAGGCGAGGTCGGCTCGTATGAAAACGGATACAGAAATTTTTATCAAGGTATTTTTCTCGCGCCGCATACGGTGGCGCAAGCTTTGAAAGGGGCGTTGCTTTTGTCGGAATGTATGTCGATTTCGGGGTTTGAAACGCTTCCCGACAAACATAGCAAACTCGGCGATATAATTTGTTCAATCAAATTCAATGACAAACAAATGCTTATTGATTTTTGCAAGCTTGTTCAGTCAAACTCTCCGATAGACGGTTACGTAACGCCTGAGCCGTGGGATATGCCGGGCTACGAAAATCAAGTAATCATGGCGGCAGGCTGTTTTGTGCAGGGCGCATCAATCGAACTGAGCTGCGATGCTCCAGTCAAACCGCCTTATACGGCTTATCTCCAAGGCGGGCTGACTTACGAACACGTTAAAATCGTGGCGCAAAAAGCGGTGGAGTATTTTCTCAAAACAAATAAAAAGACCGATTGAATCGGTTTTTTATTTGTTTTTTTCGCTGTCCGTTATACTGATTTCCACAGCGGCTTTTCTTCTGATGTCGTCGGTAATTGCGGCATAGTGTTTTTTTGTGGTGTTTACGTCCTTGTGCCCCAAAACGTCTGCAACGACATAAATATCTCCCGTGTTTCTGTACAACTGAGTTCCGAATGTGCTCCTTAGCTTGTGAGGCGTGATTTTTTTAAGAGGCGCGGCTACTCCGCTGTATTTTTTAACAATATTTTGAACTGCCCTGGCGGTTATTCTGGAATTTTGGAGCGACAGAAACAAAGCTTTGTCATCGGGAGAGGCTGCCTTGTTTGCCAAGCGCTGTTCGTAATAATCTCTTAAAAATCCGCCGACCTCGTCGTTAAAGTAGAGGATAACGCGATTTCCGCCCTTGCGAGTCACGACAAAGCTGTTATTTGAAAAATCAACGTCGTCAATATTAAGACCGACCAACTCGCTGTTGCGGATTCCCGTCCCCAAAAATAATGCAATAATTGCCGAATCGCGTATTTTTGTATGCTTATGAAAAGACTCCTGTCTGCCGCCCAGACCGCCGCCTGTTTCCGCCGCAGTAAGAATTGCCGGAATTTCTTCCTTTTCAAGACGTACGATTTCTTTGTCGTGAATTTTGGGAGTATCTACACGTTCCGCCATATTGGACGTCAGACTTCCTTTTTTGAAAAAATATTTATACAGATGCCTCACGGCGGATAATTTTCTCGCTTTTCCGTTTTCGGAGTTTTTTATTTGACGTCCGTCTGCGCCGTAATAGCAAGTCAGATAATTAAGATAAAATTCAAGGTCGAAAGAGGAAATTTTTTCCAAATCTTTCACAGCCAAGTCTTTTGCGCTGCAATTTTTAAAATTCTTGATTTCAGAAACAAGAAATCTGAAAAACACCTTCAAATCGTATGCGTAATTCAAGCGAGTCAACGGAGAAGTTCTGCTTTGAATGCCTATAAAAAATTCTCTGCAAAAATCAGGCAAATCGTCTTCAAGCATCTGATTTATCTTTTCATTGCATTCAAATTCTCTGTCCGCAAAATAATCTGAATCATGTTTTTTCATTTGATTAAAGGCGACACTCCGATAAAAAGATGATTTCAGTATACATCAAAAACAAAAATAATGCAATCTCGGGACAAGAATAGTGGAATAATTTCATCAAAAAACACTCCTATATCTATTCGCAAAATACTGATTTTGCGAATAGATATAGGAGTAAAGAACAGTTTAAACTTAATTTTATTGCGACGTTACGAAATACGTATATTTGTACGGTGGCAACGGTCTTACTTTACGTTTAGCTTTAAATTTTTTAGTCGATTCGAAACCATCAAAAAACAATTGCTCGGTAAACTCAACGACAGTACGGTCATCTGCCAACAAATTACGGAATAATATCTTTGACATAGGCGCGCCAAAAATCATGTCGAACTCTTTGTGCGACATCTTATATTTTTTCACGAAATTGTTTTCATAACTAGGAACAAGTCCCAATCCATTAATTTTGCCGTAATAATAGCTTTCCTCAACGGTATAATCCGGATTGTTATATATACATTCGGGAGTTTTTAATCCTTTTGAGCAATAATATCTATGCGAAAAAGGAAAATTCATCTGTTTAGAGATATATTTTAGCATATAAAAAATACAATATGCTCATATTGTCTTCCGCATGCTCTTCCTCGATTGTCTTAATCTCTTCGGATATATTTATATTTCGGATTAGGTCAGTTTACAAGGAACTACACGCAGACCGTGAAACGGGCTGCTGACAACA
>OLVS01000269.1_pt1 | contig 32769 bp, 31 predicted proteins | sample 1644121 | NCBI WGS metagenome assembly OLVS01 (sample SAMEA103958121, study PRJEB25191) | human gut metagenome
ATCTTTTCTATTTAAGATATAGATTAATGCTATTTCTGAATACCAATATTTATCAGTTTCACTTACTGAACCTAACCACTGATTAGGAATTACATTTTCTCTATATATTACTTTCAATATGTCATCATCAAAATCACTAATTTTTAGTTCATCTATTAATTCAATAAATACGGCAGAAGAAGGACAAATTTTAGAATTAATTATTTTTTTATACAATTCTTTATATTTTACACTTTTTATATCAAATATAATGTTGCCCAATTGTTGCATATATATTTCATCTGTTGGTTCATTGTAATTGTTCGCAACATACTTTTCAAATAAATCACATAAATATGGTATTGCATCATCAAATCCAGGAACTCCTAGACTATATAACATTCCCAGTTTAATATTGAAGTTTTCTATTTTTTCAGCATATTCTAAAATTAAATCAATTATATAATTATCTTTTTTCGAAAATGGTCGCTCGTAAATAAAATTCTTGTATGAACAATGAAATCCAAATTTATTAATTGCTTTTGCTAAATCTTTTAAAATGGCAATATCTTTTGATTTATTCTGAAAGTCCCTATATAATTTATACATTTTTATTTTTCTCCTTTCATTTTTTACCAAGGGAAATACTTAATAATTATACCTGATGCTTTTAAAGCGGGAGATAATTTAGTTCCTAATCTAACATAAATAATTGTTTTATTATATCCCATATTTAAATATCGTTTTAATTGATTAGTTAAACTTTGCGAAGCTACGTTTTTTGAATCAATTAAAATAGAGTTATCACCAGCTACGAAATCAGGTTTATTGGGCCCAGTTTTAATAGTATACTTTTTAAATATTCAATAGCCACTTACATTTTGTTAGAGTCACACGCAAGAACACATATTAACATTTCCATTCTTGTATTAGTTAAATACTCTAGAAGCGTTCTACATATATTCTATAAGTGCTAGTTTGTTTTTAAGTATCTAGAATTTACTCAATCCATTTTGTTTGACCATTTATAATTTGTGATAGTGCTATTTGTCTATCTACTTTATACTCTAATATTCAATCTTGAAATAATCTAACCATTTTTTATATTTATCTTGGCAAGATAAACAAGTATCTATTAAATATCTTTTTTCATTATTCCATTCTTTAAGCCCACGATAATAAAATAATTTGTGTTCTTCATCTATAATAAATGGAACAATATTATTTGCTAAACATTCTTTAAACATTAACAGTCTTCCAACACGACCATTTCCATCTTGAAATGGGTGAATAGATTCAAAAACTTTATGAAAATCTAATATTTGTTCAAAAGTTTTCTTTTCAATATTGTTATAACTTGTTAAAAGTTTTTTCATTTCCGTGTTTACATTTTCTGGTAAACAAGTTTCTTGTCCACCAACTTCATTTGGAAGTTTTTTGTAGTCCCCAACATTAAACCATTGTTTTCTACTATCACTTGTTCCATTCTTAAGAATAAAATGAAGTTCTTTTATCATTGACTTAGAAAGTGGTTTCATGGCATTGTCTATTATATAATCAACGCATTTAAAGTGATTAGCAGTTTCAACAATATCATCAACGTTGATTACCCCTTTTTCCACACCAATTGTGTTTGTCTCAAAAATATATCTTGTTTGTTCGTGAGTTAGAGTGCTACCTTCAATATGGTTTGAGTTATATGTTAATTCGATTTGCGTTTTGTGATAAATTCCGCCTTTAAGTTTAATGTCTTTTTGTTCTTTCAAAATATTTAATAATGAATTATCGCTAAATGGTTTTTTTAATTCTCTTTCAGGTTTTACTGCATCTACAGGAACGTTCCAAGTTTTGCCTGTCAAAAATGCACCTGGGATTCTACCATGAGCACAATAATTTCTAACCATTCTATCTGAAACATTCCATTTTTTCGCAATTTCTTTGACTGATACAAACATCACAATTTACCTCCACTTTAACTTTTATCATTATATACCATTGTTGGAAATATGTCAAATAATTTAGTATGAATTATTTCCGATAACGGTAAATTCTATTCTTTTAATAATCTGATTATAAATTAAAAAGTTACTTTCAGACTAGCACTTGTTTGGTTAGTTCAAAAGTAACATTTTTGAATTTTTATTATTAAATTTATATATACTATTTTCCTGTTTTATCTTTAAAGTATCCAGCAACTGCTATCATTGCTGCATTGTCAGTACAATATTTGAATTTTGGAACGGTTAGTTTAATTCCAAGTTTATCCATTTCTTCTTGCATTCTGCTTCTTAATCCTTTGTTTGCAGCCACACCACCAGCAATGATTACTTGTTTTACGCCATATTCTAAAGCTGCTTTTTTAGTTTTCATACAAAGTACATCAACAACAGATGCTTGGAAGCTAGCCGCAAGATTATTGTAATTTAGAGTTTCACATTTTTGTTCTGCTTTATGATGTAAGTTTATAACAGCTGACTTTAGACCTGAAAAGCTAAAATCATAACTGTCTTTACTTAGTTTTACGCGTGGTAGTTCATAGGTTGGCTCACCCTCTGCTGCCATTTTATCAATGATAGGTCCCCCAGGGTAACCAACTTCAACAACTCTTGCAATTTTATCGTATGCCTCACCAACAGCATCATCTAGTGTTTCACCTAATACTTCAAACTCATAGTGATCTTTCATTAGCACTAGTTCAGTATGTCCACCTGATACAACTAAAGCAAGAAGTGGAAAACTAAAATCAGACTCAAGGTAGTTTGCATATATATGCCCATGAATATGATTTACCATAATTACTGGTTTATGAAAAACAAGTCCAATGGTTTTAGCCGCATTTACTCCAACCATTAATGAACCTATTAAACCTGGTTCAGCTGTAACCGCAACCTTATCTATTTCATCTAATGTTAGTCCTGCTTCTTTTAGAGCTTGATCTATTACATATGTAATTTTTTCAATATGATGTCTACTTGCAACTTCAGGAACAACCCCACCATATTGTTTGTGGATTTCTATTTGTGTGTAAATAACATTACTCCACACTTTTTTTCCGTCTTCAACTATCGCTACACTAGTTTCATCACAACTTGATTCTATTCCTAATATTTTCATTTTATTTCCTTCATCATTACTAGGGCATTTTCCCCATCTTTATAGTAATGCTTTCTAACTGATATTTGTTTAAATTCGTTTTTAGTATAGAAGTTAATACCTTTAATATTTGTTTCTTTTACTTCAAGGGTTATTTGTTTAATACCTGCAACACGTGCCTCTTCTATTAAACTATTAAAAAGAAGTGTTCCATATCCTTTTCTTTGATATATATCATCAATTAGAAAATTAATGATTTCGCCAGCACCATCGTAAAAGTATCCACCAATATAACCGATTACTTGGTTTTCGTTTTCAATCACCCTAAACCATACTAGGGGATTAGAAAGTTCACTATGAAGCATTTCTACTCCTAATGTTTCACCAAATATTTTTTCTTCTAATTCTACAATTTTTGTTATGTCTTTTTCTTCTAGTTTTCTAATCATGATAGTTCACTTCTTAGATAGTTTGGAACATAATCATATTTATTCTCTTCTTTATACATTTTATATTTAAGAATATTTAAAGCCATTTTTTCACCATTTGTAAAAGTGTTATCATCAACTACTATTGGTTGATAGTCATCATACTTAGAAAGTTCCTCATCTGATAGGAAAGTATCTTCTTGATCTACTTTTATTGTTCCTTTTACCGTGTAGGTTTTTAGGTAACTATAATTCTTTTTAGCTTTAATTAAAACTTTATATTTTCCATCACTCTCTAAATACTTAGAAGCAATTAAATCTAAAGATGAAAAACTATAGAAAGGAAGATTCTTAATAAAAGCAAATACTTTACCTACGGTTCCTGCTATTCTTAAGCCAGTATATGAACCAGGGCCTCTGCCCACATATATCTCTGTGATATCTTCTATCTTAATATTGTGGCTTTTTAAGAAGTCATCTAAAAAGTTAGTTAATGTTTCAGAATGATCATTTTTACCCATTCTTGTAAATGCGTATGCTTCAGTATTATCATCATTTACAACTGCTAAATATAAGTAATTAGTAGCACTATCTATGAATAATTTCATATTGTCCATCTCCTAGTTTGTTTATTAATTCTGAACTTGCTTTTATCGTTACTTGTCTAGTGTCATCACCTAAATCTATTATTTCTATTTCCCAAGCATTTTTAGGTAACATATCTTGAATAATATGAGCCCATTCAATTACAGCAAGTCCATCTAAATAAAAGTATTCTTCAAGTTCAAAGTCATCTTCACTATTAGTAATACGATATACATCTAAATGGTATAGTTTTTTTATTTTTTCATTTGTTGTTTCATATACTTTCATAATGGTAAAAGTAGGACTATTGATTACACGTTTTACGCCTAAAGCTTTTCCAATTCCTTTAGTTAGAGTTGTTTTACCGGCTCCAAGGTCACCCACAAGTGCAATTACCAAATTGGGGTAAGCATAATCAACTAGTAATTCTCCGAGTTTTATCATTGATTCTTCATCTTTTATTTTTATCATAATTTGTTCCATATTATGACTCCATTTCTATTTTATATAATCTAAATATTCTTGAATTCCTATATATAATGTTAATGCAAGGTTTGCTTGATACGATGGATTAACTAGATTTTCTAGTTCTTCTTGATTACTCAAGAATCCTATTTCTACTAAACAACCTGGTACTTTAACGTTATCAATTAAATATTTATCTTTAATCGTTAAAGCCTCTCGTTTATTAGTAGGATCAAATGATTTAAGTTCCTTCATGATGCTTTCAGCAAGCATTTTATTTTCTTCTTTGCCTTTTTGGTAAAACACTTGAGCACCTTTTGCATAAGTAGATGGATAAGCATTAGCATGAATAGAGATATATAAATTTGCATTTGAATCATTAATCATTTTAACTCTTTTATATATATCTTCTCTTTTTGTTTTGCTTAAAGCAGTATCAGTTTCTCTAGTAATTTTTACAATATATCCGCTTTGCCTTAAGTAACTTGCTAAGTATAAACTAACATTTAGCGTTATGTCTTTCTCTAATGTTTGTTTGTCTTTACTAGTACACCCACCATCATAGCCACCATGGCCTGGATCTATATATATGCATAATGATGTTTGTTTCTTTGTAGCACTTGCAAGTGGTATAACTACAGAAAATAAAAATAAAATACCTATAACGCATATCATTAAAATTATTCTTTTTTTAATAAATATCACCCAAGGTATTTTATTATAATAACGTTTTATTTATGCATTAAAAAATGTTTCGATATATTTCCTTTAGTTCATTAATTTGTTCATCAGTCATTGGTGGTAAATTACCATCAACAATAACATGTGATGTGACAGTCGCAACATGATATCCTGTAATTGTTCCATCTTTTAGCACAATAACTGTTGGTGCAAATATTTTTTCAGGATTATCTATTTCTTCTTTAATTTTTTCATATATATTTAAATATTTTTCATGATTAACCGACTCATTATTATCACGCATATCTTTTATATCTAAATACAAAACTTCTTTATACTTTTTTTCTTTTGCTATTTCATCAACATAAGATATTGCGGCTTGACACCATGGACAATTTTTAAAGCCAAACATTATAATACCAGTATAATCACCATTTATTTTTTCTATAACATCATCAACATAAGTATATTTAACTATTGGGTTTTTATCTTCTAATGATGGATAGTCCTCTGATATCTTATCATGTTTACAAGATGTAAAAGTCATACAAAGTAAAAGGATCATTAAAATAATTAATTTTTTATTCATTGTGTTCACCTTTATATTCATTAATCCATTTATCAAGGTTTTCCTCTATAGTTTTAAATCCTATTTCATAACTAGGCACTTTACACTTAACTCCCCTTGTTTTGTGTAATTGTTTGTAACTTAATTTAAGTAATTTATGTTCTTCATCAACCTCGATAACACGAAGTCTAACTTCTTCACCCACATTAACAAAATCTGTGATTTTTCTTACAAAACCATCTGAAAACTCTGATATATGAACAAGACCATCATATTCACCAACTTTTGCGAAAGCACCATACCCTAAGATATTAGTTATTTTTGCGAGTACAATATCACCAGGTTTCATGTTATTCACCATCTTCTACTTGTTCCACCCCAATTACACCAGGAACTTCTTCAAGTAGCAAAGCCTCAATTCCGCCTTTAATTGTTTCATCACTTGATGCACATCCAATACATGCACCCAATAAACGAACATAAACAATGCCATCTTCAACCTTAATAAAGTCAACATCACCACCATCAGCTTGAAGATATGGTCTTACTTTCTTTAGTGTTTTTTTAACTAATTTGATAATTTCAGCATCTGTCATATATAATTTTCCCCCTTTACTTTTAATATTATCTTATACATCTATTTTGTATTATTATACTACAAATATGACTTTTATGGTTGAAAAAGGATATAAAAGTTTCTTTATGAAAGAAAATAAGAAAAAGCGGTTCAATATAGAACTCGCCTTTTCAATAGTTTTTTTATAGTTTTGATGAATATGGTCTATCTGAATACTCAAAATAAACTTGTTTACGGTTTATAATAATTATTACACCACCCACAGCAAGCATCATCGCTGTGACAAACCATATAGCAGTTACTATAGCAAGTATCAAATATGAAGCACCATTATACTTCAAATCACCAATAAAGAATAATTCTTTTTCTATTGCTACATAACCAAATATCATTAATGCTAGGGCAATGACCATCATAATTATTCCTAGCACAAATCTAGTTTTACGACTTTTTCTTATTTGTTTTTTAGTTCTCATATCAATCACCACTTTTTCCTAACTATATTTTATCAAATGATTACGCAAATTGCAAGAGTTTAAGTAATTTTATTTTTTGGTTGTAAGTAGGCAAACAACCTCACACCCAATTCCTGTGCCATTGCCAACTAAACCTTGTTTTTCCATTGTTGTTGCTTTAACATTAACATATTCACAATTAGTAATTAACTTGATATTGTTTGCCATCTTTATTTTGTATGCTTTTAAATTAGGCTTTTCTATATAGATAATTGCATCAATATTTTTTATTGCTTTATTATGAATCTTTGCAAGGTTTGTTGCTTCTTTTAAAAAATATGAAGAATCCATATTCTTATACTTGGCATCATTATCTGGGAAAAATGTTCCTATATCACCTAATCCAAGAGCCCCAATTATTGCCTCCGTTACCGCATGATATAGAGCATCAGCATCACTATGACCTGCTAAACCTTTTTCATATGGAATATCAACACCACCAAGGATTAGTGGCCTATTTTCAGTAAACGGATGAAAATCATATGAATGACCTATAAAATTTTCGCCTTTATTTAGTAGTGTTTCAACTATTGTTAAATCATCTTTATTAGTAACTTTTAGATTTGATGAATTTTCTTCAATATAATTTATCGGGTATTGTTGTTCAAATATTTGTAATTCATCAGTATATTCTATATCATTATTTAAAATTAAAGGGATTAATTCTTTACTAAAATATTGTGGTGTTGTCACCGCTTTTAAATGATCTCGGTTAATTGTTGTTGTAGTTGATTCAACCATTTTGATTGTATCTGTTACTTTATGATATAAAGTACCAACATAATCAGTTGTATCAATTAAAGTTAGTATGTCAACAACATTTGTTAGTGGTCTTGCTGCATCATGAATGATAACATCATAATTATTACTCATAGCTTTTAAAGCATTTTTTACACTTTCACTACGGGTTTTACCACCAATAACTATGTTAGCTTTAATATCATTTTGTTTTAAGATTTCTTCTACTTCTTGTATATCATTTGAATTTACTACCACATATAAATCATTTAAATTAGAAAGGCTTTTTAGTTTGTTTACTGAATACATGAAAAGAGGAATTTCATTAATTTTGTATAATGTTTTATTACAAGAAAGGTTCATTCTTATTCCCTTTCCAGCCATTACAATTACTGCATTAATCTTTTTCATCTTTACCCACAACTGTATTTAAAATATTTTCAGTTTTATCCATAACATCACAGATATTAGATGTACTTAAATTATCGAGCATTGTTTCAGCTTCATTAGTTGATAATGGAACATCTTTACGAGCCGATTCATCTATTTTATTTAATACTCTAATCACTGATACTAAATCAGCGTCTTTATTAATATTGATTGAGTCTTCCATAACATAATAGTAATCATCATTTATTAGTAATCTATATTTTAATTTGGTTACATATATACTATTAATGGTTGCGGCTTGTTCAATGTATGCATCAACATCATTTGGATGCATCATATCAAGAAATTGATTAAAGGTATATTCTCTTTGATGAGTACGACTAAACTTCATAAAGGCCTCAGTTGCCACATAAGTTCTCGTATTATAATCAAAATATAAACCTACATAGTCAGTTAAACTCATCATCATATAAGTAAAATTATATGATGTTTCTAAATCAGCTGTAGCTTGTTTTAAGGCTTGTCTTAAATCATCAAGTACTTGCATTCTATCTTGATAGAAGTAAATATTTCGGCCTATTAATTTCTTTTTGTAATACACAGGTTGAATAATTCCTATATAATTCATATATTCTGGTTCTTCTTCATCATTTACTAGATCATCAACTTTAGGCATTTCAAATTTGAAACTATAAACAACATGTTTGCTGTTAGCACTTTTAAATTGAGCTAAAAAATCACTAACTGTGGCAAGATTAATATCCTTGCCATCTATTTTTGTTATTTTTAGATAATCTAGTAGTAACTTCCAGCAATACACACCTTTGATATCTTTACCTGACATTTTTGTTATTTTAGGTAATTTATTACTATAACCAATTATTAAATCCTTTTGATTAGTTTGAACAAAGAAATCAAATTCATTGTTTTTTAAATAGTTGTTTAATTCACGGTCATAGGCAGTATAAACTTGATATGTAATAATAAAATTATAAATACTATACCCTGCAAGTAACCAAAACAAAACAGCATAAATTATTTGTATCGCTAAGTGATTATTTGGCATTAATAATACACTAACAATGCCAGCAATAAGAATTGATATTTCCGCAAAAGCAATTTTTTTAAAGACAATAAACGTTATTAAACTTAATAGCGCTACGATAACTGCAGCGATAACTCCATACGAAACAGGTAATCCAAAAATTGTTTTTAATATTTCTATTGCCATATTATCACCTATTGTACTATGATGTGTTGTTCTAATGACATTCTTAAACTATCTAAAGATACGTTTCCTGTAATTGTTCCGGCAATTGTTGTAGCGATTTGCCCAGTTTCTTCTGATACAACAATTGTAAAAGCATCAGTCACTTCACTAATTCCTATAGCTGCACGGTGTCTTGAACCATATTGTTGAGGAATATCATTTTTATCACTTGATGGATAGAAAGCACTAGCACACATAACATGATTACCTCTTATAATAACGGCCCCATCATGTAAAGCAGTATTAGGATGGAAAATAGTATCTAGTAGTTCAAATGATACTAATGCATCTAATTTGACAGCTTTATCAATATAAACATTTAAAGTATGTTCTTTTTCAATTGTGATAATCGCTCCTACACGACGTGAACTTAGGTGGTCAACAGTTTTTATCAATGTATTAATAAGTTCTTCTTTTGTCTGTTCACTTGATAAAAATTGTTTTGATGCCTTTGATTTATTTCCAGTTGTAACAATATTTTTTATTTCTGGTACATAATAAACAATGAGCATAATGATCATTGAAATTAGCGAACCATATAGACATATTTTTATTAACTTTAAATCTAATAAATATGCTACCACAAATAAGACAATATAAGTTATCAAGCCTGGAATAAAAGCACTTTTTTTAATGTGTTTAGCAAGTAAAATTAATAGTCCTATTACCACCACAGCAGCAAGTGCTATATCAATACCAAAACTAACCCACTCTAATACCGAACGATCATTATTAGTAAAATACTCTATAATATTTTCATTCATGGTTATTCTTCCTTTCATTTTCTTGTATTTCTTTTAAATAATCTATAATGATTGAGTTTTTTTCATCTTTTGCGTAGTCTAAGGGGGATTCATTTTTTTCATCTACCATAAATAAATCAGCGCCTTTGTCTACTAATAATTTAATAATATCAATGTTACCACCAATAACTGCTCTATGTAGAGGGGTTTGGTCAAATTCGCCTAATGCATTGATATCAATGTTGTCAATTTTTAATAACTCCACTATTGCATAGTAGGCATTACGTTCAACCGCAAAATGAAGTGGGGTATTGTAATTATCATCACAAATGTTAGCATTAACACCCGATTTAGCAAGTAGTGGTATCACTCCGCTATTGTTACCAAGTACCGCATAATGCATTAAAGTACGACCCTTATATATGCTATGATTTAAATCAATTTGTAGTTTAACTGCTTGTTTAATTGACGTTTTTAGTTTTGCTAGATTTTGATTTTCTTTTTTGATTTCTTGAGCTAACTCATTAATTATTTTTCTTTTATTAACTACTACACTATCTTTCATTTTTCGCAAGCTCCACTAATTCATCTATTACGTTATCAAAATTATCAATTAGATCACTCATATAAAGTGGTTCTACAATCCAGCCATTGCGTTGATATTGGTGATAATAATAGTTATATTCATCAAGTAATGAGTATTCCTCATTTTTTACTTTGCCAATTAAAAGAATCGCTACTGTATTCTTTTCATCAATAATTAAATCAAAATAGCCAAAGCCCTCTCTAACTTTTAGATTCTTTTGTTTTAATTTTTCTAATAAAACAATTGATATTCCTTCTAACTTCTTAGGATGAGCTATTGTTTTTCCAATTGTATTATTAATATTTTTTAACATTAATTCATTTTGTTCATCTATTTTGGTACCTACATAATACATATGAACATTGTTACTTACAACTACAAAGTTTTTAAAAATAAGTTCTTTTTGATTTTGTTCAAGGTTTTGAAAATCATTGAAATAAATCATTACATCATTAACATATCTAGCTCCTTCTGTAGTCGCATCAATAATTCTAATATTATAACAAAGTATCTTGATAATTTCATCACCTGAATATATTTTTTCAAGTTCACTTACAATAGCTTCATATACTTTTCTTCTTGTAGCATCTATTCCCACTAATACATTTATGATATGAGTAGGATTTTTTTCAAAAAACTCCACAACTTTAATTGCGAAATGATCGGTGGAATTTACCATTTGTCTTGAAATTTTAGTATCATAATTATATATATATCGATTATTGTTCGCCCAAAGATTATTGAAACGTGAGCTCATTCTAATATAACGATTATGATATGGAACAATACATGACTCGCTAACCCTTTGCATTAGGGTATTAACAATTGAACTTTGCGATGATTTATCGCCAAAAATTATACATTGTTTACATTCATTAATACGATTATACTTATTAGCTGAAGATAAATGTCCATCATCGATAATTACTAAATCAAATAATTGTAAATCAAAGTCACTATTAAAAATATTTAAATCTGATAGGAAAATATTTGTATGTTTTGAAAGAATCTCAACTATTCTATTATAATCATCAAATTTAATGTTTGTAAGTTTGGATGCTAATGATTTTTCTTTATCTCTTGAAAGAGCCTCTATATTTCTAGCACAATAGTCTAATTCATATTGATTATATTTTTCTACCACATTTTCATAACTATCAAAGTCAAGTAGGTGTGGTTTTTCATTTTTAATAATATTGTATAATTCTTTAACTACTACATATAGATATGAATCAGCTATTTCTTGTTTTGGTTTTGCCTTTATAATTAATTTAGAAAGGTTTTCTAAACCATATAATTTACATTTTTTTAATACTTCATTAATAAACAAAATATGTTCTATTTGATATGTAGTATTAGAAAATGCAGTTAACAATTCATTATTTGCTTTAAATGAATTCATTTGGATGATGTTATTTCCACCTTTAAAACACAATGAGAAAGACCTAAAAGCATTAAACCATTCTGTGCATAGTTTTCTTAGGGTTATACCATTATCAATTAATCTAGTTAGAGTTTCGTTTTCAAATAAAGCTTCCACTGATACATTTTCTTTCAACCTTTTGATGAAATCATCGAAATGGTCTAGTGTTTGAACCATGTCACTAATAATTGTATCAAACCCTTTATAGTTTTCCCCTAATAGTTCTTGATAACGATTACTATTTTCTTCGAGATGATGTTTATTATCTGTGTATTGTTCATCTATTTGAATTAATTCTAGAATTTGGTTTGTTGTTATCTTTTGACTATTTATAAATATATCTTGTAATTCTTTTTTACATTTAACTACTTTCTTTAAATAATCTTGAACTTGTTTTAATTCTTTCTTTTTATCAAAGCCAAAACTACCTGTTACTATTATTTTTAATTCTTCAAGATACAAACTAAGTTTATCGGCTTGTTCACATTCTTCTTTAAAATTCTTTAGTGCCTGATGTAAAGAATCTAAATTCAAGCGAGATTCTTTTTTATTTCTAGGTACAATTTTATAGAACTGAACAATTTGTTTAGGTGTAAGTTCTTTACAGAAATTATAAAAGTTAATAAATGATGAAATGATAACTTCGGTTTTTCTAGTTCCTCGGTAGTTACTGTCAACAACGTATGGTCTAATTTCACTTATTATTCCATGATATTCTTTAACATCTTTGATAAGTTCCATTGTACTTATATGTTTTTGTCTAACTTTTATTTTATTAAATGATTTTTTAAGTTGTAAATTAACTTCCCTAGTTGAAATAATTGTATTAATCTCATCAAAATACAATTGATGGTCTGGAAGCACATATGGAGCGTATTTACTATGTATTTCATATGCTTTGCCATATAAGGTTTCCACTTTTTGACCTATTTTTGTGAAAGTTGTGTAATCAGAGATTAGCAAGTCACACCAATTTTTGTAAACAACATTATTACTAATAAAATAGAAAAGGGCGTTAATGAACTTATAATCCGTAAAAGTTATTTCCTTCAAAAAATCTGGATTATCAAAACTCTTACTAAGTTCTGCTTGATACTTAACTAAATGTTCTTGATTTTCTCCTAATTTATTGATAAGAGTTGTCAAGTCTTCTTTTTCTAGTAAACGATCCAAGTATTTAATATTGTCACTATTTTCATTAACATTGCGGTAGTATTTACCACATAATTCTTTAAATATTGAGTCACATGTCCCTATTTTATATTCTTTATTAATATTAGTTTCATAATAATTTATACTATTATAATTTATATCAGATAGATTTTGAATTTCTCTAACTGCATCAAGTGCATTTTGTCTAATGTCTACATCTTTCCAAGAAGCTAGTGGTTTAATATAATCAAAACTAACAATATTACCTACTAAGCGATCTAAATCATTAATATTGTTAGGAAACATAATTGAATATTTATCACAGAATTCTTCTACCTCTTGATTTAATCTTATATGAATGTTATAAATGCGATTAGCACGATCTTCAATTTCTTTAATCGTAAAGTTATTATGTGAAATATTTAGGTTTTTCCAAATGTTTTGGTCATAATTAACAATCACATCAAAGGCCTTTTCTACTTTTTGTAAGTCGACATATAAATCCATCGTTTCATACTTTTGGATTATGTTTTCTACTTTTAATGGTAAAAAGGTATGAGAAGTATTATTTAAAACAGCTAATGTTTCTAAAATATAGCGGATAGGAAACCCATATTCTTTGCTATCTAAATCATTTTCAAATTTATTTAAAAAATCTAAATCATCGTTTGTAAATTCGATATTGTTTTGAAATGGTAAATTCATTTTAGGTACTTCAATTTCACGAAGACTTTTTGTTAAATTATATATGTATGAATCTAATCCTAAAAACTTTAGGTTTTTTTCAAGATCCCATACATTGTCCAAGTCTTGATCAACATATAATACTTTTTTACCTTTAAAGATGGCATCAACAATAATATTCAAAATTGTATATGTTTTACCTGAGCCAAGTCTGCCATCAACTGTAAAACTATCACCATGAAGTGCCTTTAAAATAACATACTTTTGATCCATATTTGTTGGAAGGATAGCTCTAACTTCTTTAAAGTAATCCTTGATTACTTCTTCACTTGATACTTCATATACTGAACGTTCAACATTAAAGTAGTCATTATTTATAGTAAAATCATAGTATTCAACATTACATACCGTTAAATAGTTACATGGTGAATAGTTATATCCTGTTTCATTTCCTAGTGCTTCCATATATTTATCTATTTGGCCGATATTTGTAAGTATAACACTACTATAATAATCAATAAAACGATTTTGTTCTTCTTTAGTATCTCTAAATGTGGTGGAAAGTTTTTTCAATAATAAACGATTAGTCATAGGTGAACCAGCAGAAATTACTTTACCATTACGATAATCAATTTCAATTGGAATAAGTACAACTGGTGCGTACTTTTGATTTCCTAAATTATCATAATAGATAATTGTTCCACAAGTTAAGAAAAACTTATTTGATGATCTTTTTTGTCGTAAACTTAGTAAATAGTTTAATTGATAGTCGGCATCATTACTACTATCATCGGTAATTTTACCAATACCAGTATTTAAAATATCATCATATATTAGATTTGATAACTCTAAAACTTGATGGTTGATTAACCTATCAATTGTTGAAAGTGCAACAACACCAAGTTCCATATAATAGTTGTCATCTAAAATACTAAGTAAATGTAAATTGTTCGATTTAATATAAAATTTTTGTTCACCTGTTCTTTTCATATTAACCACCCTTATTATATACTAACTACTTATTATAACATGAATACAAGAAAAATAAAAGAAAATTGAAAAAAAACTAACAATTTAACTCAATAACTGATAATATGCCTTTGTAATAAAAGAAGAGTGATTCCTACAAGTCACTTAAAAAAGTAATCTTACAACAATTAATTCACAAATAGCAGATCCTAGAAAAAGCTACTGAAGTAGTTCTAGTTTTGTCATAAAACTTAAGTATTTAATCAAAACTTTTTTGTTATCTACCACAAAACGAAATTTTCATATAAACTAATAAAAGCACCTACCATTTCTGATAGATGCTTGATTCCTTATGTGGACATTTAATTTTTAGTTTTCTTCACCTTCGTATTTTCTAACCTCTAAAGCCGATTTATCTGTTGCGTTAAACGGAGAGAGTGCTTTTGTCCCGGTTGCTTCTTCATGTTCTTGCTTTGCAACGCCTGCGACTTTTCCCCCACGCCGAGCAATCGATCTGTTTTCGCTAAAAGTTGTAGGGGACTCTTGCTTGGAAATCGTTGTTGTGGTAACTTCCGCAAGCCACATTTTGAAAGGCTCTGCTTTCGGTGACGGAATTGACTGCACAAGTCGCAAAACATCTTGCGTCTTCATTGCATCCCGCATACGCATTTTTCCATCCGGAGCTAGCATTTTCAACTGACTACAATTTGTAGTCACTTCACTTCCTTCTGCTTTTAACCTCGTTTTTAGTACAGACCAATACTTTCTAGGATTCGCACTATCTGTTAAAACAGCAACAACATCCACTACAGAAAAATACCATTCTTCTTCATCGGAATTCCATGCGGTTTGAACTTGCTTATTCTCAAAAACTTTAATTTTATTTTCCATACAATACCCCAAGACTATTTGAATGATAATATAATACCACAAAATTTCGCTTTTTTCAAGGTTTTAGATAGGCTTTTAGATTCTCTCCTAGCTAAACCGAATCAATTTTAATTAAATTAAGAAGGGATTACTATACCAATGTATATGTAACCCTTTTTATTAGATAAATACTAGTAAAACAGTAATTCCTACAAGTATTGTAGGTATTGATATTATTATTCCATACTTCATAAATGTTATAAAATTAAACTTTATATTATGGTGTTTTAATAAACTTAACCACATAATACCAGCTAATGCTCCTACAGGTGTAAGTAGTGCGCCAAGATTTGAACCTATAATTGTCGCATACAATGCAGGTAGTCCGCTACTACTATTTTCTAATATACTTGCATACGCAACAGACATCGGAATGTTATTAATAAAACTACAAGAAAAATATGAACTGATACCATATATATAAGTCTTAACAATACTAGATGGAGATAACGAATCGAACCAATTAGCAATATGCATTAATACACTATGTTCTTTTAAGGCTAAAACAATAATAAACATGGATAAAACAAAAGGTACTAAACTCCATGGGGCTTTCTTATATACCTTTATTTCATGCTTTTCATGATTTATTAAATCATAAGCAAATAAATAAATGGTAATTGATACAGCAAACCCTAAACATATATACCACATTTCGAAGTTAAGGTATGATGATAAAATCAACATAATTGTACATGTAATTAAATGGATAAGTCCTACTATAATTAAGTGTTTATTACATTTAACATCAGTCGTTACATCTTCATCATTTACTATTTGTTTTGATAATTCACGTCTAAATATTAAATACACTAGAAGAAAAGCAGTAAGTGATAATACAACCGTTGGAACTGCCATCACTTTAAAATATTCAAAAAAACCAATTTCATAATATGTTGCTAAATAGATATTTGTAGGATTACCAATAATAAACATTAATGACAAAGTATTAGCTCCCACAAATTCTCCTACTAAATAAGGAATGGGATTAATCTTTTTTCTTTTTGTAAAATAACAGATAAATGGCGTAAATGTTAATATTATTATGTCATTAGATGTAAACATAGTTAATATTGTAACGACAAGATATAACAAACAGAATAATTTCTTTTGCGAGTTCTTCACCTTTTTTAAAGTATGTACGGCACATAGTTCAAAGAAACCTGCTTCTTCTAAAATAATAGATAATATGCTTATTGATATAAAAAGAATCAATATTTTAAAAGGGTTCATTGGTTCACTAAAATTGGTGAGTTCTTTCAAACTGTTTTTAGAGACTAAACCAGTAATCAATAGCACTATGGCCCCAACTAGACAAACCATCCAAAAAGTTTGAAATGTTAATTCTTTGTGTTTTAATTTAATTGTGATTGAAGGCTTGATAATAATTGTTGTAATAAGTATTATCATTGTTATGCTTGATATAATAATTGTTGGTATCATATGTAGTCCTTATGTTTATAAATTTCCCTATATATTTTACTCTTTTTAAAGTGTTTTTCATTAGTTTTGCTTTAATATTTAAAATGGAAAACTATAAATAATTCTTTCGGTTTCTTCTGGACTATCTGTTTTTATTAAATTTTTATCAATATGATATTTTTCAATTAATTTATTATAACAACTATTATCTGGTTTAATCTTAATAGTTGGTAAAGTAATTCGATTAGTTTCTTTTACTTTATTATTTTGATTGAAACCTATTTTTAAAGTTTGATTATTATTTTCAATAATAAAAATCGTATTTTGAAGATTAATTTTTCTACCTTTATTATCGTAGAAAAAAGGTTTTTGCATTAGTTTGTCAAGTACTGATTTGATGGAATAATGAACATTATGATAATTTTTAAAATAAACCACACCAAAAGGATATTTAATAATATGTTCAGATAATATACCACCTTGCTCATATCCAATATAACCCTTAGCTGATCCCAATAAATTATTAATCATTGTACTATCTTGATAATTATCTAAATCTATTTCTAATAACATTTCTTTTTTAAAGTTAAAAACTTTAACTAAATCTTGTAATAAAGTTTCTACCTCAAAGTCTTTTAAAACATTAGCCACAAAAATATTAGGATAAACTTTTATTTTTTCGATAAATCTAAAGTAATAAGGCTTTAATTCTGGATAGTTTAAATTTAACTGTAGTAATTCATCATAATTAATAATATGAATATTTGTTATATCTTGAATCACTCTATTAATCATTTCTTCTTTAGGTATTAAGGTGTTGTTATCACTTTGATATCTTGAGCCAACCTCATCAAGAACATCTATTGCTTTATCGGGAAAGGCTCGTTGTGGTAAGTATAATGAACACTTATCAATTATCAAGTCTAATTCATTATTTGTAAAGGTTGTATGATGATAATCCTCGTATGCATCCTTAATTCCTAATAAAATGGTTTTAGTTTCTGCTTCAGTTGGTTCATCGATAAAAACTGTCTGAAATCTTCTCATTAAAGCTTTATCTTTATCAATAAACTTATAGTATTCTTCGAGTGTAGTCGCTCCAATAACTGAAATATCTGTTTTTGACAAATATGGTTTTAAGATATTGGCAATATCTAATGAACCATCATTAGAACCCGCTCCTACTACATTATGAATTTCATCAATAAAAAGGATAGCTTTTTGTTCTTTAATGTAATCCATAACTTTTAGAAGTTTTTCTTCCAATTCACCTCGATACTTAGTTCCAGCCACTACCCCACCTAAATCAAGCTGATAAATGGTATCATTATTTCTAATTCTTGATAATCCTTCCACAATAGTGGTTTTACCAACTCCAGCACTACCAATTAATAAGGGGTTATTTTTTTGCTTTTTATTTAAAATATAATTTATTCTTTCAATATAATTGTTTCTTTTAATAAATGGATGAATCATTGCTTTTTTAGTTAAATTTATTAAGTATGGATATGGTTCATCATTAGTATTATCAGCTTTATAAAAATTAAATATATCTTCAATATCTTCCATTAAATACTCTAAATTAAGGTTTAACTCTTTCAGTATTTCCGTTCCTGCTGATGCATCATCTTTTAATAATATATAAAATAAATGTTCATCAAAAACATATTTACTATTAACTTTATCAGCTAACTCTTCAGCTTTAGTTACAATTTCTTGAAATTTATCGGTAAATAGTAAATCATTATTACTCTTCTTATGAATGATGGTAATTCTTTTTAATGCATCTTGTAACATCTCATATGTTATGTTTTTTTCTTGTAATAAAAAACGACAAATTGAGTCGGGAGTTTGATACATAGCAAGTAATAAATGCTCACTTCCTACAACACTACTATCTAATTTTAAGGCTATTTTTTTCGCATCCTCAATTATTTGGATGGCTTGGGCACTAAATGATTCTAACATCTTCTCCTCCTATACACTTAATAACATTATATGTTTTATTATCTTTTATTAAAACTAAATATTGAAGAAAAGTAACTATTAAGTGCTTGACAAAATAAGCATATTAAATTATAATTTTTATGGTGGTGATGCTTATGGAAATAAATAACCAAATTAATAACAAGGTTTTATTAGTTGGAATAAATAAAGGTAATGATGAATTATTTCATTATGAAATGACCGAAATGGAAAACTTATGTGTTGCATTAGATCTTGAAGTAATTGAAACAATTACACAAAATTTACCAACTCCCATTTCCGCAACATACCTTGGCAGTGGTAAACTTGATGAAGTAAAACGCTACGCCGAAACTATTCAAGCAAATTATGTAATTTTTAATGATGAACTAAGTCCGATTCAATTTAAAAATATTTCCAATTATATTGATACTGCCGTGTTAGACCGTACAATGTTGATACTTGAAATTTTTAAGACTAGGGCAAAAACAAAAGAAGCAGTTTTGCAAGTTGAGCTTGCGGAAGAAAAATTTAAACTTCCTCGTCTTGCTGGGTCATACACAAGTCTTTCGAGAATCGGTGGTGGCGGTGGTGGTGCTAGTGGGGCACGCCGTGGCAGTGGTGAAACAAAACTTGAATTAGACCGTAGACATATTGAAAACCGTATTAGTAAAGTTAAAGCTGAACTAGATGATATTGTAATGGCACGAAAAATTAACCGCAAAGCTAGGACAACCAATAATGTTCCGGTCGTTGCATTAGTAGGATATACCAATGCTGGTAAATCGACTATGATGAATACATTATTAGATATATATAATAAAAGTGAAAATAAACAAGTATTTGTTAAAGATATGCTTTTCGCAACTCTTGAAACCTCTACTAGAAGTATTAAACTACCTAATAATTTAGAATTCTTACTCACTGACACGGTTGGATTTGTAAGTAAACTTCCTCATCACTTGGTAGAATCTTTTAAATCAACATTAGAGGAAATTACTGAAGCAAGTTTGATAGTCCATGTAATTGATGCTAGTAGTCCTTATCTTGAATTACAAGTTAATACAACTAATGAAGTTCTTGCAAAACTTGGTGTTAGTGACATTCCTATGGTATATGCGATAAACAAAATTGATAAATTACCTAGTAGTATATATATTCCCAAAAACTATTCCCCTTCAATTAATGTATCTGCCGTTACTAAAGAAGGGTATAGTGAGCTTATTGATTATATTCAAAATACTTTATTTAAAGATTTAGTTATTAATACTTATTTACTTCCTTTTGATCGTGGTGATATATATAATACAATGAAAGAAAAAGGGGAAGTATATGAGACAACATATCTTCCCGAAGGTATTTTAGTAAAGGTTAGATTATCTAGTCATTTAGCAAGTCTTTATAAAGAATATAGTAAGTAAGAACAAAGTTAGCATTATCACTCTAACTCAAACACTTAATGTTTCTTTTAAAAGACAGTACTTTCGCCAAGTATGACTTTGCTAGGTACTATTAGTGGTAGTGTTATACCTCTATTTCTCAAATTATCGATTTTACTTTTCTTTAGGATATTTAATGCTCCATTTATATCGGCGTTAACTATCCTTTTTTCTTTTGTCTCATATAATCCTCGCTTGATTCTTTCTCCTAAATACTTATTATGATGCCCGATTTCTCAGAATCATAAAATGAAATTTCCTTATAAATGAAAAAAGATTGGTAAAAAAGCCAATCTTTTTTAGTATGTTCTTCTTAAAATAGCTTGACAAAGATTTTGAAGTTCTTCATAAGTTTTAATTGATACTATCGCAGCACGATATTGTTTAGTCATTGGTATTTGTTTTAAATACCATGCAGCATGAGTTCGCATTTCAATCATTGCGATGTGCTCCCCTTTAATAGTTATAAGTCTTTTTGCGTGTTCTAGCATCATCGTAATAACTTCTTCGGTTGTTGGTTTATTGATGACAATTCCGCTTGTAAAATAAGTATTTAATTCTTTAAATATCCAAGGATTGCCAAGACTAGCACGACCTATCATTAAGGCATCAACATTTGTTGTTTCAATCATTTTTATGGCAGACTCTATTGATTTAATATCACCATTACCAATAACTGGAACCGTGGATGCTTCCTTTACCATTTTTATATAATCAAGGTTAGCAGTACCGTTATAAAAGTCTGATCTTGTTCTTCCATGTATCGCAATAGCATCAACTGAAGCTAGACAAGCGAGTTTTGTTACTTCATCACAATTAATATTATTATGATCAAATCCTGCTCTTATTTTAATAGTTACTGGTACACTAACATTTTCCTTTAGGCTTTTAACAATATCATATATTTTTTGTGGCTCTTTAAGTAAAGCGCTACCTGCCCCATTTTTAACAACTTTATTAACTGGGCATCCCATATTGACATCGATAATATCAACATTTGTATGTTCTAATATTAGTTTCGCCGCATCAGTGATTGTTTTATAATTACTACCAAATATTTGCATAGATATTGGATGTTCATTTTCTTCTATTTCAATCATTTTAAAAGTTTTTTGGTTACCATAAGTTAATCCTTTATCACTAACCATTTCCGCATAAACTAGGCCTGCCCCCATTTCTAAACAAATAGTACGGAAAGCCGATGTAGTAACCCCAGCCATTGGAGCGAGAATAAGATTATTTTTTAATTCTAGATTTCCAATTTTCATTAGTTCCTCCACATATATCTACCATCACATATTTTAAGAGCAGTACCTTGCATGATAATTTCCTCATTTTCAGATTTGGTTAAGACTAAGCTATCTATATCCATTACTACTTTTATCGTGTCACTACCTTGTTTAAACATATTAGTAATTACAAAAGAGGCAGCAGCTCCTGTTCCACAAGCCTTTGTAAAGCCAACTCCTCGCTCATACGTTTTTAAGCGTAATTCATTTGGATTAATAATTGAAACAAAATCAACATTAATAGCATCTTTAAATAATGGATGATTTGATAAGTAATGTCCTATTTCTTCAGTTATTGTTGTAACATTATCAACATATATAACTAAATGTTTTACGCCAATAAAAACAGCATAACATATATATGTGTTACCTTGATAACTAAGTTCTTCATTTAAGAAAACTTGATTGTTGGTCTCTATTTGCAGTTTGGTAGTATCAAATGATGCTTTGCCCAAATTAACTTTAAATAATGGTTTTTGAAAATCTTTAACTTCTACTTTCATTTTACCAGCATCTGTTAATACCTCGAAACTTGACGTTTTGATAAGTTTTTTTTCTAATAAATATGCACTTAAACATCTCAAACCATTGCCACACATAGTTCCTATAGAGCCGTCTTGATTATAAAAGTTCATTTTTATGTTAGTAGTATCCAAATTGATAAAACCGTCTGCCCCAACCCCAGTGTTACGATTACAAATATCTTTTGCGAGTTTTTGAGCATCCTCTTTAAAGTTTTCAACGATAATAAAATCATTACCACAACCATGGTATTTTGAAAAGTTGATAGTTTTCATATTACACCTAAATAACATAGAGAACAGCACATTTTAGATATATTGATTCTTCTTCAGAAAGTAGCATTGGATGATCGATTGATTGAAATCTAAAATCTAAAAGTCTTACTTGTCGTTTACTATCTAAAGCTGCATCTTTAATCATGTCTAAAAATAATTCTTTTGTCATATTCATTGAGCATGAAAATGTTAGTAGAACTCCTCCTGATTTTATCATTTTAAGAGCTTGTAAATTAATTTCTTTATAACCACGATAGGCTTTTTTTATTGTATCTTTACTTTTAGTAAATGCGGGAGGATCTAATACTATCACATCAAACTTTTGATTATTTTCATTATTTCTTAGATAATCAAAAACATCACTACAAACAACCTTTATATTATCGAAGTTATTAAGCTTAGCATTATAGGTAATATCACCACATGCTTTTTCACTAATATCTACCGCAACAATTTCTTTAGCTTGATATGCAGCAGCATGCAATGCAAAACCTCCCGTATGAGAAAAGCAATCTAAAACTGTTTTATTTTTCACATATTGTTCAAGTGACTTTCTATTCATTTTTTGATCTAAAAAATAGCCTGTTTTTTGGCCATTTTCAATATCAACTAAAATCTTAATTCCATTTTCTTCAATTAAAACTTTAGGGTTAAATTCTCCATATAGAACACCTCTAAATTCTTCTAATCCTTCTTTGTGTCTAACTGATACATCACTACGTTCATAAATGCATTTAGGATTGAAAATTTTAACCAAACTATTTATAATCCAATCTTTATGTTTATCCATTCCAAGTGATAATATTTGAATAACTAATGTTTCCGCATACTTATCTATGATTAAACCAGGCATATAGTCTGCTTCACTATATACAACACGACAATTATTTTCAAGTTGAAGATTTTGACGCATTTGCCATGCTTTTAAAATTCTATTATAAAAAAATTCTTCATTAATTTCTTCTTTGATAGTAGTAAGCATTCTAACTATAATCTTACTATTAGTATTTAGAAAACCAAGACCAATAAAAGTATTGTTATATGTGTATACTTCACATACTTCACCTGATACAATGTTACCTTCAAATTTCCAAACTTCATTTGAAAAAATCCAAGGATGTCCTTTGATGATTCGATCTTCTTCATTTTTATTTAAATATATTTTCATAATTATCCTACCTATATATTGTTGTTTTCAATATACTTTATTGCTTTTTTAAGTATTTTTTTATCATCTTCATATGTGACATATGAAACAGCTTCATAAATATCAACCCATTTAGCTGCTTTTAATTCAGTTTCTTGAATAGTATAATCATCACTTTTAGAGATTGCGATAAAATATATTACATCTTTTAATACTTCTGGTTTAGGACTATATGTAGTAATTTCTCTAAACCTAGTATCAATAACCACATCTAAATTTGTTTCTTCCTTTATTTCTCGAAGGGCGGTTTCAATTTCTGTTTCATTATTTTCAACATGACCTTTAGGAAAAGACCAATGTCCACCTAACATTTGAATTAATAACGTATCTATTTTATTATCTTTTTTTCTTATTACAACTGCACCACATGATTTTTCAAATGTCAATGTTGTCACCTCTTTCTACTTTTTCAATAGTATTATATCATATTTTTTTCATTTATAATAGATAGAAACCTTTAATTGTTGTTTTGTTAAAATGAATAAGAAAAGATTCCATCTTAAATCCCCCCACCCACAAGTTACAGAAGCTTAAGGCTGCTCCGATCAAGGCCTGACCTGGTTCACGCTGGAACCTTGGATGAAGGTATTTAAAATGGAATCTTCAGTAGTATTATATACTTATTCTTTATTTTTGTCAACCAAGGAACTATCTTTTTTTCTTAGTTCTTGGAAAAACTTTTTTATTAATGTGCTACTTTCTTTACCTAAAATGTTGGGTGTAACTTCTAGATGGTGATTAAGATTGGGGATAGCAGAAACATCAGTTAAACTGCCTAAAGCTCCAAACTTTGGTTCACTCGCTCCAAAGCATACTCTTTTCATTCTAGCTTGAATAATCGCTCCAGCGCACATTAAGCATGGTTCAAGGGTCACATACATTGTACAATCATTTAATATCCAAGCTCCTAGTTTTTTGGATGCCTTTTGGATTGCGATAACCTCCGCATGACCAATTACTGCTTTTTTACTTTGTCTTTCATTATGTGCTCTTGCGATAACTTTATCATCTTTTACTATAACTGCTCCTACTGGCACTTCACCTAAAGCATATGCTTTTTTAGCCTCATTTAATGCGGCGAGCATATATTTTTCGTCATTTGTTTTCATACATTCTATGTGGTACTTGATGACAATGACGGCATCTTGCCTCATATTTTTCAGAAGCACTAACTAATATAATTGGATCATCATAGTCTGCAGGATGACCATCAATTATTCTTTGAGTTCTTGTTGCTGGTGCTCCACATACCTGGCAAATTGCTTGCAATTTGGTAACATACTCTGCTCGTGCTAGTATTTCTGGCATAATGCCAAATGGTTCACCTCTAAAGTCCATATCAAGTCCAGCTACTATTACTCTAACTCCACTATTTGCTAATCTTTCAATAATGTTAATTAAACCACGATCAAAAAATTGAGCTTCATCAAAAGCAACTGCATAAGGTAATTCATTAATATAATCTAATACTTCACTAGATGAAGAAACAGGAATTGAATCAATTCGTTTATTAGAATGTGAAACAACTGCTTTTTCATCATAACGATTATCAATTTTTGGTTTAAATACAATTATTGATTTTTTCGCATAATGAATTCTATTCACTCTTCTTATTAATTCTTCAGTCTTACCGGCAAACATACTGCCACAAATAACTTCAATCCAACCATCTTTACATTTTAAATCCATGTTACCACCAACCTTTACAACGAAATATAATACTATATTTGACTTTTTTTCTCAAGTAATATAATTATTTTTTATTTTTTTAGAGTATTCGACAAAATGTGACACACTTAGACAGTTAAATATGATATACTTGTTGTGAAGGAGGAAAACATATGGCTGAAAACCAAATCAATGAAATAAAAAATACACTTACTTTTTTTAAAGAAGGGAAAATTGATTTATGGGAATTAAATGATGATATTTACTTCTATAGCATTCAAGACCCTTCTATTAATCAACAATTATTTAATTTAATTAAAGATGACGAATCTGATTTAAGTTTATTAGTTACTTTACTTCTGTGGGTTAACCCTAATAGCATATTGCAAAACCAACAAAATGATGTAAACCCTTTTACCCATTTTCTTAAGACTTTAAGAGATACAAATTCACAATTTTTTGAGCAAGAAATTAAATGGTATCTAACAGATAATAATCATTTAGTATTTGAAAAAGATAATCTATTATTTATTATTAATAATACTGATAATGATATCGTTTCACAACTTCCTGATAATTTCATGCATACTAACCTTTGTTGTGAAAACTGTAATGAAGAAATTTATGTATCTTCTTCTTTAGAAATACCAGCAAATACCTTTTACATTTTAAGTATTATTAAATAATCCTTAAATTAAATACACCCATCAAAATTAGTAAAGAGAGATGTTTTTTTGCATCTCTCTTATTAATATTAACTTCTTTTTAATTTTGGATAATGATTGCTTGAATATGCATCATCCACAAATTCTATATCATTTAAATCCCAAATATTTTCATCCCAATTTAATTTAGTCAAATAAAATTCTTTATTACTTAATTCTTCTATTTCGACACTAATACGAGATGGAGTGATAACATCACTACTTGGATCGTAATGATTTATATAGTAATATTGGTTAGGTGCAACACTATTATCAATATTTCCTAAATTAGATATGCCATAAGTAAATGCTTCCGGTGCAGATACATCCTCACATTTAACTACAGCAAAGCAATTTGTAATATTGCCAACTTCCCATGATGCACCACCATTTTTTCCGGCTATTCCACCAACATGAGTATCTGAATTTGTGGCATTTTTGTCGCCAACTTCATTTGTAAGTTTTATAGTTATAGTACCAATTGCATAGCAATTTATGATATTACCATGATTAGTTGCGGTTATTCCTCCAGCATTTATGTGTATTGCTTTTAATTTCCACGTCATATCGATATCAAAATTTGTTACGCCTAATTTTTCAATAGTACCATAATTAGTTTGAAATAGGCCGATTAAACCTGTATAGTATTTACGGTCTTGATATTTATTCTTAATAACAAAATTACTTATTTCATAACCATTACCATTAAAATGGCCTTCAAATCTTTTTATTGGATTCCAGTTTATTCCTTCTAAATCGATATCAGCTTGTAATTCGTAATATGCTTTTTGTCCTTTATCTTCATTTAATTGGTTAGATAAATAGATTAGTTTTCCTTTTGTATCTATTACATATGGATTATTTACTGTTCCATCACCTTCTGTGTAGGCTTCTTCACCTTCTAGTTTTTGATATTTTTCTGTTGGTGTATTATCTTGAAACATTTTATTTATGTTACATCCAGCAAGTGTAATGAATAGTACTAATAGCATAGATATTATAAATGCTTTTTTCATTTTATTTTCCCCCTTTTTATTCATTTCATATTTACCTGTTTTATTATTAATCATAAGAATAATTATTCCTAGGAATAATTTTTTATTACTCTTTGATTATTCTTTTTAGTAATATATAAATTCTCATTACTTTTCTCCCCTTAATGTTGTTACTTATAGTATACCATAATTTTATTTTTATTGCAAATTAAAATAAAAAAGTCTCTAAAGTACTAGTAAACCTTTTCTTGTCACTAGTTTTAGAGACATATTTATTTTAATGACGTTTTTTTAACAGAATAATTGTTGTGGCCATTAAAGTTATCATAGATAAAACTTTTAAGACTGCTGTTTTATTGTTACAGTTTAAAGTGTTTTCTTTTTCGTTTAGAATCTTTTGATATTCAGAATTAGCTGTAGATTTAATTTGTTCAATTTCTTCAAGTGAAGTTGCTTTAGCTAGTTCTTCTTTTTTGGTATTAACAAGATTAGTTATTTTTGTTTTTTTACTATTTGATAAATCATTATCTAGAAGTGACTCTAGAAATTCTTTGACTTCTTGTTTTTTCTCTACGAGTTCAACACTGGACTTTGTTATTTCAGAAATTCGTTCTTTTGTGGCTTGTACTCTTGTATCTATATCATTTTTAGTGGTTTGATATGTTATATTTTCAACAATTGTATTAAGACAAGCCTTTATTTCATCTTGAATATCTTTTGTATATGCTGTGTAATCAATTGTTTTATTTAACGCAGCTTTTTCTTTTTTCGCATAATCCATTACAACAAGGAGTTGTACTTCTTGTTTATACTTATCAACAGCTGTTGTAATTTCTTTATTTGTATCAGCGTTTTGAATTGAAGTTTTAGCATCATTCATATGTTTAGTAACTAATGCTTGAATTGTTGAATCTAATTCTTCTAATTTTACGAATTCTTCAATTTCTTGTATTGCGGCTTCTTTTGCTTGCTTTAGTTCTTCTGATCTTGTTGGTAATGCATCAATAAGGCGTTTGGCTTCTATTACAATTTCATTTATTTGTTCAATTGAAGTTGATGAATTTATTTTAGTAAGAGCATCATACACAATTTCATTTTGCTTATTTTTAATATTTGAACTAAAATCAGAATCATATCTATAATTTTCAATTTCTGCACAGGCTTTATTTCTTGCGTCTATTATTTGTTCTTCTGTTGTTTGAAGACTATTAATTTTTGATTTTGTTTTTGATACTATTTGATCAATCATAATAGTTGAAGTAGCATTTTCAATTTCCAATTTTGCTGCTTCTAAATATGATTCAATTTTAGCCTTGTTTGTAGCATCATATTGTGATAAATCTACATAATTATTAAGTTCATTAATCTTGCGTGCACGATAACTAATAAGTTCTTGTTCAAGTGTTTTGACGTCATCAATTTTATTTTTAGTCATTTCAACAATCGCATTAATTTCATTTTCTGTAGTAGCATTTAAAATATCTTTTTCGGCTTTACTCAAATAATTTTTAATTGTACTTTGGGCAGATGATGAATATTTTGATAAATCTACATATTCATTTAAATCTTTGATTGCCGCATCCATTAAAGTTTGTAATTTATTTTTTAGCTCTTTTATTTTGTTAATAGCATTAGTTAGAGTTGCTAGATTAGTTACATATGCTTTAGCATCAGTTGATAAGGCATCATATGCATTTTTTACTTTATTAACTGCTTCTTCATCAGCTAGAGTAATTGTTGTAGGTAATGCATTAATTAAAGCAACTACTACTTCACCTTCATCTTGTGGATTTACTGTTATATTATCATAATGTGTAATATATGCATCTGTTCCCACCGCAATGTCAGTGACTGTACTAAAAGGTGTATCGTTAATAATACGGTCTAAATAACGTACAATCATTAACGTTTCATTTGGTTGTAATGTTATTTTAACACTTGATGCTGAATTACTATCTACTTTTTTGACTTTGTTGTTAGAACCAACAACTAAATATCCATAAGTTGGTGTTTCGGTTTCGAAAGCATCTCCAATTGAAAGTGTAATATTAGCATTTGATTTGTTTGTATAAACACCAGCACATGAAGTCCAATTGCATGATGGTATATTATTTGATGTAAGTTCATGGTAGTTGTTAACCGCGATAAACAAAACTTTATTACCTACTGTTAATGTTACATTTGACCAACCAATGTAACTTGTGGTATCTGTGTATTGACCAACATGATCTTTAGACATCGCAGAAGGGTCATTACGATAAACTAGCCCAATTTGCCCATTTTTAACTAATCCTAAATCAAATGATACTTCATGTTTATATACAATGTTACCTTGTGATACTTCTAAATTTAATTTAATTATATAGTTACATAAGTAATTTTTAAGTCTTTTACCCGTTGTTATATTATAACTATTGGCATCGTTTGAAGCAACATAACTCCATTTCATATTTTCACCAACAGGCAAAATACGATTTTCGCTAATATGGGTGTTAAGATTTTTCACAAATTTTTCAGCTTTTGTTTTTAAATTGTTTAATGTTTTTATTGTTAGCTCCGCACTAACTAAGATATCATAGTTTATTACTTTAGCTTTATTTTCATCTGATAAATTATTATAAAGAGCTCTAATTTGTTGAACATCTTTTAAATCTTTATATGTGATGTTGGCTGGCAATTCATTAATTAATGCAATAACTTGTTCATAATCAGTAGCTTGTGCAGAACCAAATTTAGTAGGTGTACTAATTACATTGGCACGGTTTACGCTTGATACATAGTAATCATATTTAGTTGTATTAACATCTTGTATACTTGTATCTTGCGTATATTTTTTTACATAATCAATATTATTTTGATCTAATGTATATCCCTTAGGCACTTCATAAACTACATAACCAAATACATTGTCTATCTTTGTCCAAGATAAAGTTGTATTATTTAAACTAAGGTTTGTAACTTCTATAGAAGGTATTGTGTCAGCATATCTTTTAATAACTACACCAGGCACACGTTTATTCCAGTAATCATTAGTAATTAGATTTACACCATTTTGAATAATTGTATTATTTTTATTTAATAAAGTGCTATATTTATATAAACAAAATCCATTAACTTCTTCATACATACTACCATTAAGAATTTGATTTTTAACTTCATTTTCATTACGTTTCCAAAAAGCAGCACTTGAACCAGTAGATTCTGCCATGTATATTCCCATACCTAAATATAGGTTTGTCTTTTTATATTTGACACACCAACTCCACCATTTACTTAATTCATAAAAATTAGCACCCTTATGTTCCATTCCCCAATATGTTTGAGGAGTAATATAATCTATCCATTCATTATCAATCCAATATTTTGTATCAGAATAAAGATAGTTATCATAGTGAGCAAATCCACTTGTATTTGAACTAACTGGACTAATTAATGTTCCATTTGCATCATATGTAGGACTTGCAGTATAACCACCATTACGGTAAATTCCTGATGGCGAGATTCCAAGTTGCACGGCACGTCCTTCTTCAATGTTCATCGCATGCATTTTATCAGAAAGTTTTTTAATAAAGGCATTAACATTAGCACGTTTTTGATTGCCTGATAATGATGTTGCGACACCACTAATATAGAAATAGTCATCGAAGTGAATAGCATCTGCATCATATCTATCTAAAAACTCCATACATGTATCAACAATAAAGTCTTGAACTACTTCTGATGCTGGATCTAGGATTGTTGCACTACCATTTGATAATAAAAGGTTTGAGTCATTACATGGGTGATTTGTAGGATAAGGTTCACCAATATATTTCATATCTACACGATAAGGATTCATCCACGCATGGAATTCCATTCCTCTATTATGACATTCGTCAATAAACCATGTTAAAGGATCAAATTTATCAAAATCTACTACATTCCACCAACTAGCAACAGGATTTAAGTCTGAGCGATATAAAGCATTGTTGTGTGTTCTAACATGAAATACAATAGCATTCATTCCCATTTTAACTAAGTTATCAAGAACTATAGTCGCATCACTTTTAAATTTTTCTTCAGTTGTAAACGATGGTATATCACCAACAAAAGTACTTACCCATGCGGCACGATACTCTGCGGTTGGATAATCATATTTAGCAAGACCATATACTTTTTCACTACTATTACGATACTTTAGTTCCGTACCTGAAGATGTGGTCATTACTTGAAGGTTATTAGAGGCCAATGTTTTATTATTTGGTCTCACCACATATAGAGAAATTGCTGCTATGAACAACATAATTGTAGTAAATATTTTAATTTTTTTATTCATTTTCATACCCTCCTTTTGTCACTTTATTATATCATATTTGATAATAAAATCAAACTATTTTGCAAAAGCATTAATTAGTAATTTTTAATAATTCGATGTATATTTTTAATTTTTTATATCATACTAAAGTTGAAGGAAGGTATTTATATGACAAACAAAGAATTACTTTATGTTGAAGATGCTTTAAACAACGCAAAGCATTTTAATTGTGTTTGTGATGAAAACATTTCATCACTTCAAGATCCTGCATTACGTGCATTTGTGGGAGAAGTTCAATCAGAACTTCAATTAATTTACAATAATTTGTATAATACACTATCAAAATAGGAGGATTTTATGAACGATCGTTATTATATGCAAAGCTTATTAACTTGTGCTAAAAGTATGTGTGGATTACTTCTACATGGAACTGTGGAATCTTCGACACCTAATGTTAATACAACTATGAATCAAGCTTTATTTGAATGTTTAAGTTTACAAAATGCTATTTATAAACAAATGGAAATGAAAGGCTGGTACAAGGTTGAAGCAGTACCACAAACAAAGATTGCTCAAACCGCAACCACAATTGCTAATTCTTAATTTTTTAGCATATTTATCAATAAGGGATAATATAATATGTTGAAAGGATAATTTTTAAAATGAAGAAACATTGGCCTAAATTTGTTTTTTTTGTAATTGTTTTATTGCTTTATTTCTTACCATCATTTATATTTCCAGTAGATGTAGAATACTATAAATCACTTAATGGTCCTCATTTACCTTCGTGGATGTTTATGGTTATGTGGACAATTATATACATAACTATGTCTATATTTGCTACTTATTATGTTTTTTATCCTAAAGAAAAACGAAATGCTGAAACAAAAAGAATCATTGTATTTTTAATTGTTAATTATGTATTGCAGGCCCTCTACACTCCTGTTTTCTTTAAGTGGCATAATCTATTCTTATCTTATGTAATTGTATTATTCACATTTATTACTATTCTAATTATTGCATTAGAATCTTTATTAATCGATAAAAAAATTACTCTTTTGACTCTCCCTTATATTATTTGGAGTGCACTAGCTAGTGTAATTTCTATCCTAATCTATCTCCAAAATTAAATAACAAGTATTCAGTACTTGTTATTTTGGTTCTACAAATTTTCTTGTGCTTTTGTGTGATTGTGTGATGAACTATTTTTTGT
>OLVS01000271.1_pt1 | contig 32552 bp, 20 predicted proteins | sample 1644121 | NCBI WGS metagenome assembly OLVS01 (sample SAMEA103958121, study PRJEB25191) | human gut metagenome
ATTACCCCCAACTTCTTTAAAGGTATATCCTGACCCCCAACAAATTTATATAATCTTTCTTTGTTTATAAGGAATTTTACATCGTAAAATTATTCTAAAATGAGAATTTGATGAAAAGGGCGAAAATTATGCTTGTTTCGTTATTTCATTGGTTCAGAGATTCTTGCTTCAACAGAGTTGCGTAGCGCAGCATTTGTTTGCGAGAAGACACGCCGAGTTTTTCCAGAATATTGTGGTTGTGGAATTTGAGCGTACTTTCGCGTATATCTAGTAAATTGGCGATTTCCTTTGCGGTTTTGCCTTGCAGATAGAGGTTAAAAATGGTTTTTTCTGTTTTTGTAAGTTCTTTTAACCCGATTTTGAATGCTTCATAATTATCAGGATCTATCTCTTTTTTTCGAGAATAAGCAAGTCGCTCGATTTCCTTTTGTCGCTTGTCAATTTCGTTGGTTTGTTTTTCGGTTACAATCGCAAGTTCTTCGTTCTGACGTTTCAAGTTTTCCGTCTCGAGATTGCGAAGCCTGTTATGTTCGGCAAGATGGACAAACAAGTCGTCGATTTCGATAATATCTGATTTTATTCCGGTATGCTCCTGCATACGTATTTTTTCAAGGCTTTTTATCACAGGAGAAACGAATTTCCGTGAAAAAATTATGCAAAGTGTCACGGCGGAAAACACAAGTAAAAAGCATACCAACACAATTTTTGTAACATTGACAGCCACGGTTTTATCGAATTCGCTTTTCGGTTGCATAACTACAAGAGTGTAGGATGTATCGAAGAGTGTAACCTCGTTTTTAGCGGCAATGAAAGTGTTTTTGCCTAAGAACTCGGTGAGTGAGTTGTTCATTTCCTTTGGTACGAGAGTACCACTCGGTTCATTGAAGTAACCGTTGAGGCCGCTCGCCCAGAATATTTTTTCACAGTCGATTTTACCGTCTTCTGTCGTTTCGGAAAAGGTGCAGGTAAGTTGCTCTAATCTTGTTGGTTGAGCAAAGAAGTCTTTAAAGTAGTTTTTTGAGATTTCAAATCCACAAATGCCGTAATACGAGCCGTCAGCACCGAACAGCGGGGTAATGAGCGCCATTACTTTTTCGCTTGTTCCGTTAAGCGTAAAAATATAGGTCAGTAGCGATTTTTTTTCTTTAACGATTGTTTCGTTGAAAAAGATTTTTGTTTGTGGAGCTAAATCGATTTTGAATTCCAATCGCCATTTACGGTGTGGCATTATGTTGTTTTTTCTTCCGAGTTCCGCGTTACCCCGAAACAGCAACAATGTTTCATCCGTTCGATCAAGGGTACTGCGTTGAAAATATAAACCCGTTTTGGAGTTATTCGAGTTGGCTTTGCCGGTATTTACGGTTGCATTAAGCATGATAAACGCGCCCGAAGCGTCCGCTTTAAGCAACTCTTCTTTAAGTTTAGGGAAAAGTGCTTCTTGAACGCCTTCCGTATACAATTGAGAATCGTTCAGCATGCTTACATGAATTCCGTTTTTGGACAAATACTCATCTATTATAGCTGTAGAATCTTTTGCAAGCATCTCGCTCATCATCGAAAGATCGTCAAAGTATTTTTCGATTTGTCGTGTATAAAACTCGTTTTGAAAAGTTAGATTGTTTGAATATTTTTCCGTTGTCGTAGAAAACTGTCCGATGAAAAACAAGCCGACTGCAATAAACATAACGACAACAAGAACAAGCGTAAACATGTATAACAAAAGCTTACGATGCATGGACGTTTTCTTTTTTTTGAAATCTATGAGTTTCATACTGCGTTTGCTCCGATGTTAATAAGCGCGGTTTCCATTTCCGCGACCAGTTGTTCAATGGTTGCTCCTTTTTCGTATCTTTGTTCGAGCATACTCTGAATGGTGCGGATTTTTTCGTACAAAGCGTACACTTTGGTATAATAACCGTTAAAACTAGGTTCTTTTTTAAAGGTACAGTTCGCTACGGTTAAGGAAAGTGACATATAGAGGTTTCTGTATGCTTCCGATTTGAAAGAATTATCGCTGATTTTGTCAAAAGCCCCAATTCTTACGGGCATATAACCCGTTGAAAGAACGAAATCAGTATTGCGTTGCTCTTCGGTAAACCATTTTGCGAAAACGGTTGCCGCTTCGGCTTTTACGTCCGTTGTTTTATAAGCACAAAGTCCGACGCCCGATTGCGTTGCGACTTTTTGTTTGCCTGTCTGTTGGGGCATGGGCAAAACTTTCAGATTCATAGCTTCCGACGTATTGTCGGGGTAGGTTATTTCATCATTGTAATAAAGAACGGAAGCCGAAGAACCGATACCTGCGCAAGTCTGTCCCGTCATAACCTGCGTGTTGGAATACAAATCGGATACGACAATATGACCTTTGGCGATAGACGTGGCAAACATATCGTAGGCTTTTATAAACGAAGGGTTGTTATCGTCGTACCAGCCATCTTTATAAGAAATATTTTCTCCGTTGGATATGGCACACAGTTCTGCAATTCTTATCAAATAATCAATCGCGCAGAATGGTTTGCCGCCCGACCACTCGTAATACTTTTCGGCGACGTTGAAGAAGCCATTCCATGTTTCAAGGTCGGAAAGGGAAACGTTTTTGGCGGCGGCGAATCTGTCGAAAACTCCGCCTGCGATGAAGAGCATATAAGTCGATTTTGAAACGGGAAAAACAACAAGATTATCGTCGACCATTCCGTCGCTTAAAAAATCGGGTACAAATTTGTTAAGTTCGGATTGTGAAAAATAATCATTCCAATTAAGAAGATTATTTGAGCCCAAGCCACGTGCGTCGCTCGAATGGCAAAAGAACAAATCGGGCATTTCCTTGGCACCCGCTTTGTCCGCTTGTGCGTCTTTCAACTTTGTCCCGATCTGCGAGGCATTTGACATCAGCGTAACGTTAATAATGATTCCTTTTTCTTTTCCAACTGTTGCATTGAATTGCTCGATAAAGTTGTTCATGGGTGAATTGACCTGCTCGCCGTATACGTGCCACATCGTGAGAGACGTCGGTTTTTTGGGATCAAGCAAAGTGTTGCTTTTATTGCATGAAAGAAAAGTATAGGAGATTGCGAGTATCATCGCAATCTCGATAAACAATGAAACGATTTTTTTGGTTTTAAATCTCATATTGATCCTCCGTTATCTGTTATATGAGCGTTTGCTCACCCAATTTAAAAAGTTTTTTGATTTTTTTTCGTTTTTCCCCACCTTTTTATGGTTTGGGTGGGGGATTTTTAATTGCGTTTATGATATACTGATGATGCTTCAAATGTTATAAATACAGAAACATCGTGAGCATTTATACATATAAAGTATATCACACACACGCGCGAAAGTCAAGTTCCATTTGCAACAACAAGCAAAGTTTGCATTTGCAACAACAAGCAAAATATCACACATGACAAAATGACTTAAAAGGAGATACGATTATAACACACAACAAGGCGAATAAATCAAAGATATTATTACTTATACTCGGTCTTACAATGTGCCTTGCACTTATGCTGGGCATAGTATTTGCAAACTCGACGAATAATGTTTATGTAGAAGGAGGAAGAGGAAAGAAAGGAGGAATTGAAATCGGCGGATTTGCAATCTTCAGGTTTGCTGTGGAGAAAAAGACGTTTACAGACTTGGGCGTAGCATTGAAGAAAGGCTTTACGGCTATTGGAAACTTCTTTAAAGCTTTCGGAGCAAAAATCAAAGCATTGTTAACTAAAAAGAAATAATATGCAAGATTAAGCAAATGCAAATAACAACAAAACAGAAACTTTCACTAAAAAGCGTAGCGTCGTAAAAAACGCGATGTTATGGTTTTTTTCAAAATTTACAAGGAGATAATGTTATATGACACACATTAAGACAAACAAAACAAAACTTTTAACGCTTATTTTAGGGCTAACAGCGTGCCTTGCGGTAATTCTCGGTATGGCATCGGTTAACCCGCAGACGGTTAAAGCCGATACGATGACAATCGACACGCTCGAAGTAGCGTTCAACAAGGTAGGAGTTGGCGAAAGCCTTGCCACCGCTTTTGACTTCGAGGACGAAACGGAAAGAAGGCTCAAAGTGCCCGCCGGCGCGAACTATACGGCAACGCTTACAATCATTTTCAAAAACGGACAAGCGACAACGTTGTGGAAAAAAGACAGCGCGTCGTTTCCGTGGAGTAGAGTTGAAGATCAACTTATCGAGCAAAAAGTTGCCTACTGCATCCGCATCCATTTTGCACCGAAAGAAAACTATAAACTTTCTAAAGACGGAGAACTGCTTAAAAGGAATATGAAGGTTTTCGGTGCGGAACTTGGCAAAGGCAAGGACATAGAACTTTGGGACAACGCAGGACAAAACAATATTTCAACGGAAATAGATATGGATTTTATCATTTCCAAAGGAATGAATTATTTCGGTTATCCGCGATACATATCTCCTCGAATCGACGAAACGGTATCGGGTAAAATCGGCACGGATTTTAGCGACACGGGAATGTGGATCAGCGGCGCGCCCGCTCCTTATACATATGAGGCAAGGATTGCGCCCATAGGAATGGAAATTCAAACAGTCAACGTTTTCGACAAGTCGGATTGCTACTATCAGATAATCGCAAAAAACGCAATGGACGGAGGAACGATGTACATTACCGCAACGGCGGCTGATGGACAGACTTGCGATATTCCCGTCACGATTGCACCTGTGTCGGGAGGACACGAGCATACGTGGGTTGAAGAAATCGAAAAGATAGATTACGAGCATCATGGCTACAAAAAATGTTTAGACCCGGCTTGCCCAGGCGTTTCCCCCGCTTTTGACAAAGGCTCGCTGTATGCAAGTCATGAGTTCTATTCGGGCTGTAACGCAAAGTGCAAAACGTGCGGTGACCTCGGCAACCCAGACGCAAAGCATACTTTTATCGCTGCACCCGACGAGTCCGACGACACTTGCCATGTGTTTAAATGCACTTGCGGCGAAGTTGAAAAGGACACGAGCGGCAATGTCATAAAAGAAAAACACAGCGGAGGCGAGCAAACTTGTCTGAGCGGTGCAAAGTGCGACGTTTGCGGACACGAATACATCGCAAAGAGAGAACATAAGTTCGAGTTCAGGTCGTTTAGAAACAACAACGGCACTTACACGCACCTTGGATTCTGTAAATATTGCGGGATAGAAGATGTGACTTTAAGGCACTCTCCGACCGGCGGCGTGGCAACCTGTCAGGCGCGCGCAAAGTGTGACTACACATACAACGGCGATGTTTGCGGTTGCGAATACGGCGAATTCAAGGCGCACAATATGGTGGGTGGAGTATGCACGGAATGTGGTTCCGACGAATATATTAAAGAAGTTGTCATCGACGTGCCGGAGTATTGGGAAGGAATGGCATATCGTCCGATGTTTTATCCCAACGTCATAAAAGGAAATGTTATTCCCAAAGGGGATATTTACTATAAAGCGTCCACTTATCTTAACGGCAACGACACGTTGTGCAACATAAGCGATAGCAATGAAAAGTATATTACCAACAACAGCGTAATGTACTACGTATTTGCACCGCACACAACCTGCAAATTCCCCGAAAGCGTTGACGAAATCAACGTTTCGGTGACTCATGGCGAAGTTATTAGTAAAAGCATAAGAGAAAATGACGGCTGTCTGATTGTTTTGGTGTTCTTGCGCCTTGATAGAGCGGTACAGTCCATTGACGTCAGCGTCTCACAACCTCTTGTCGGACATCTTCCCGAAACACTGCAAATTACCGAGAAAAACGGATATGCTATGACGATAAACAACGTTGAAGGCTTTTTGAACGGCGGTAGGTTTTACGATGGAGTGCCATATTACGTCAACGTTACGATAAAAGCGCCAGAAGGCAAAGTCTTTCCAATTTTGACCCCTGATGTTGAAAACTGGCTTTGCGGGTGCAATATTTCCGGTGGTAAGTTCTTAAGTTTTGAACAAAGTAAGGATTTTAAGGAATTGACAGTCGTCATAAAAACATTGAATGCAACGGATTGTTTGCACGAAAACGTGACGATGAAAGAAGAGGGAAAACTTGCAACCTGCACGGAAGACGGTGTAATGGATAAGTATGCCTGCTCGGGTTGCGGAAAAGAGTTTTTCGACGCAGCTTGCACTATGCCATGGAACGACTCGATGGCGAAGTTACCTCGAAAGGGGCATAATCCCGGTTCCGAATACAAAATAGAAAAAGATATTCATTATCGCGAATGCAAGACCTGCGGCGAGAAAATGGACGAAGCCCCACACGACTTCGGCGCGCTTGTGGAGCAAACGAACCCCACATGCATGCAAAACGGAGTGAAGGCGCATTATGAGTGTTCGGCGTGCAAAAAACTTGTCGACGCGGATAAGAACGAAACAACGCTTGAAGATTTGATAATCCCCATCAACCCCGAAAGCGGACACAATTTTGGCACGTGGATAGAGGAAGTCCCTGCAAGCGAAACGGCAAACGGTGAAATAGCCCACAAGGATTGTCTGATTTGCAACAAACACTTTGATGCAAACGACAAGGAAATATCAGCTTATGATCTTATAATTGCCAAAATTGGCACGCATAAAGTAATCATAAACGGCGAAAACAAAATTTATGACGAAGGTGAAAGAGTTACCGCGATTGCGGAAGATCCGGCGGACGGCAAAGTATTCAAAGGTTGGCAGGATGAAAGTGGTGAAATTGTAAGCACCGAAAAGAATTATACTTTTATTGTAAAAGGAGAAACAACCCTTACGGCTGTTTATGAAGATGCTCATATAGCAAAGAAAGGATTGTCTAGCGGACAAATTGCAGGAATAGTAATCGGTTCGGTAGTGGTGGCAGGAATTGGTGGATTTGCTTTTTTCTGGTTTGTAATCAAGAAAAAATCATTTGGCGATTTAATTACCGCAATCAAAGGAAGCGGCAAGAAAAAACAATAATAACAACAAACAATGGTTTTTAATCGCGATTTCGGCGATTTGGAATAAAACACTTAAATAAAAAGGAGAAAGACTATGAAAAGAAAATCAATTATTGCAATAGTGACGTTGACACTAGTATTGGCGCTGTCGATATTTACGGCATGCAACAAGGACAAAAAACACAACTTTTCGGAAAAAGAATATACGATAACCTTTGACAGCAAAGGAGGCAGTGCGGTACAACCCGTTAAGGCAAGCGCAGGCGCGGCAATCACGGCTCCTACCGCTCCGACCAAGGACGGTTTTGTTTTTGCAGGCTGGTATGAAAGCACGGATGGCGGCACAACTCTTTCTGATACGGCATTCAGTTTTGCATATATGCCTGCAAGAGTGTTCACGCTTTATGCAAAGTGGGCGACTGCCGACATCAAGGGAAAGACGTTCAATAAAGTTGACGCAACCGTCGAGTGGGAGTCCGAAGCCATCAAGCAAGCACTTCTCGCGGAAATGAAAATGACGGAAGAGCAGTATATTCAATTCGTCACTTCATCAAAGATCACATTTGAGTTTGCGACCGAGAAAAATACTGCGACAGTGATCTATGATCAAGGCCCGGGCGAAGAAGGCGGTCAAGGCAACTTCTGGGTATTGTATAAAATTAAAGGTACTGCCATCGTGTTTTACGACAGCCAGGAAGATATGGAAAAAGAAATCCCCGCTCACAAATATGGATTACTTGCCGGTTCAACTTTTGAGTTGTCCGCAGATAAAGCAACCATTATACAAACAAATATTGCACCAGGAATGGGAACATATAAATACAAGTATAGCGTTGTAGTAAAATAAACCTACAAAGACGCATAGGTTTTTCAAAAATGGCAAAATTCTGCCTATAAGTCGATTATCGGCATAAAACGGCAGGAGTAAAAGAATAATTATGCAAACTTAAAAACACAAAGCACAATTTTTTAAATCGCAAACTTCAGTCGCGATTTGAAGAAACAAAAAGAAAAAGGAGGTAAAAATTATGAAGAAAAAATTATTTTGCATCATATCCATGATAGTAGTCGCATTAAGCCTGTGCATTTTTGTAAGTTGCACTGGCTGCACCAGCTGCAACGACTGCAACGGCTGTGGCGGCAAAACGGATGAACTGAAAAGCAGCATGGGAGTTACGCTTACCGGCGGAAACTTCGGGAAAAAGGCAAAACTTATAACCGAAAAAGTTGAAATGACGGAAGAAACGACAAAAAGCACTATTGACAAACTACCCAAAGAGTATAAATTGCTCGCCGACGAAAAAATGGCGACAATTGACATTTCGGTGGAATCCGACGGCGTAAAGGTACAACCCGACGGAAAAGTAAGAGTATCCGTACCCGCGCCCATAGAAGGCGTCGAAGAATATATGGTTTTCCACATCAAGAGCGAAAGCAAAGTCGAACGAATCGACTGTGAGTTCAAAGACGGGAAAGTTGTTTTTGAAACGGACTCTTTCTCTCCTTACGTTTTTCTTGACAACTCAAATAGTTCGGAACTCGTTATAAAGAATCCCGGTCCGTGCGAGGGAACGGTTATCGTATCGTCTGAATTCAAATTTTTTCATAGTTCAGATTATATATTAATTGACAAAATCTATTCCGGCGAAGAAAAGACAATCTATTCCAAAGCGAACAAAAAATTGACACTTTCCGTTGAATGCGGATATGATTTTGTTCTTGGCGGCTGGTTTATGGAGAAAGATGGCAAAATCGAAAGTACTCCGTTTTCAACGGAAAGCCGCTTTGATCACGAACTTGTTGCCGGCACAACGACGATAGTTTGCAAATTCGCGGCTGATCTTACCGATATGGAAAGCATATGGGCGTTCCCCGGTACTTCAAACATGCCTAAGGGCTATGCGGACGGAAGAGCCGCCACGTCGGTATACATCAAACCCGGCAATCAGCTGGGAATCGACTTAAGCAAACTTATAATCAAGGGTAAAAAGAGAAAAGACTTTAGACTTGTGTACACGCTTCTTGCACCCGAACAATTCGTTGTTTCGGGGCTTGACGAAATCGATTATTCCAAAGAGGGCGAGTATCGCGTGGAATATAAGGTCAGAGTCAGCGACGAAAAAGAACTTACTCTTGTTATAACCGTTTATGTTTCCGAGAAGAACAGCGACATTATGGTCAGAGCCGGAATAGGCGGACACTTCTATATGGAAGAAAAATATGACACCTACATCGAAAAACAGCTTATCTTCACCGAAAAAGATCAGAAGTACAGCATTACCGCCGAACCCGCTCGCGATTTCGAATTCGACGGTTGGTACAGATGGTATGCCGGCGGCGTTCTCGGTGATCGTATCTCCGAAAATGCGACTTACGAAGTCGGCATGAGCGACTATGATTTAAGCATTATCGCTATGTTCAAAATCAAACCCGAAAAATCCAATCTCAAAACCGACGTTTATCAGTTGCATCACTGGGTGGGCCAGTCGGGACTGCCTCGGGTAGGCAAAAACGGCTCAGAATACTTTGAAGCGAAGAACGTATTGTATTACAAACCCGGCACGCCCGAAACCGACTTTTTGAGGCTGGACGTAAGAGGTCTTCGCCGTAAAGATAACCCGACCGACGGCAACGTGTTTGAATACGTACAATTGTCCTTCGGCGATTATTCCATAGATTACGGCGGACTGGACTTCAATAAAGAAGGCCACTACCAAATAAAATACACTGTACATTTCAGCAGGATAAACAAAGCGATGGAAGATGTAGTATACAACGCTTTCATTGTGTACGTTTCGGAACAGTTCGCGCATCTTACCGTCGAACTCGCAGGTAAAGGCTCTATCACAGAGAAAAACAATGAGTTTAACGAAATTAAGACGAGTAACGTTCCTCATACTTTAGATTATTTCGCTCTCGGCGGTAAAAAAGTGTTGCTGGCAAAACCCGCCGAAGGATATAAATTCGCCGGCTGGTATTTGGTGGACGAAGAGGGTAACCTTTCCGAAGAACCCGTTTCGACGGAAGCCGAATATGAGTTCAGACAAAACGGCGTAGACGTGCATATCAAAGCCTTATTCGTGGAAGAAGTCACGACACTTGACGTAACCTGCGAAGGGTTTGAAAACGGATTCTTCCATTACAACTTGTCGACCAAAAAACAAGCCGACCTTACGGGACTTACCGTAACGACCAACAACGGCAGCGTTCTTGACGCGTCCGAATATATTGTCGATGCAAGCAAAGTAGATTACACAAAGACTGGCGATCATGAAATCATCATTACTTACAAGTATGACAAGACCGTAAAAGCCACGCTTATGGTAAACGTACCAAAAGCCGAAACGTATTCGTATCTACTAGATAGGGACGAGACACAGGGCGTGATACAGAAAGATGGCGAAGTCGTGGTAAACACTCCTGACGGATACAGAGAAGAAGTCGACCTAGGCGGAACGCTCACACTGACGGCTGTACCTAACGAAGGATACAGGTTTGCCGGCTGGTATATAACCAACTCCATCTCCGGCTCCGATGAAAAAAACTTCTATTCGTCGAATGCGACCGAAACCTTTACGATAACCGACAATACCTATATTTTCGCGCAGTTTGCCGAAAAGGAAAGGGTTACCTTAACTGTTATCGCGGGCGAACACGGGAATATTTACGACAATAACATCGAGGGGTATTCTCCTGCCGAAAAACAACTGCAATTTGTGGTTGCCGAGGGTTCCAAGGTTAAAGTTTCGGCAAGCGGAGAGACCGGTTACTTCAAATTCGTCGGCTGGTATGACGGCGAAGGAGAAAACGCCGCGCGTATTTCCGACAAAGAAGTTGTCGAGTTCACCGTAACCGAAGACGCTACCATTTATGCAAGATTCGACTATTCGTTCTTCGTCAGTGCGAGAATCGAAAGTCCTGACGCTGGCAAGTTTGTCGGCGAGGGTATTGTAGAAGAAGATAAATTTTATATCGACGACCTACCGGTTAATGCAAGTGTTACTGTCGAAGTTAAACCTAATGCGGGCTATCGCTTTATAGGCTGGTTCCCGGCTTCCGACAGCGAAGGTTACAATGCAGACTCGTTGCTTTCGACCGATCTTAAATACACTTTTACCGTAAGTGAAGAAACAAATAACGTTCATCTGACTGCTATGTTCAGAGGCACTGTTACCGATATTAAACTCCACGATCTTAACGATCATGGCTTCGAGACCGACGAAAACGGCAATCCAAAAGAAGAATACGTGTTAAATCTTAACAGCGAACATTGGGTTGATTTCGAATACGTCAATGTACTCGGAAAAGTCGGCGATAAATACGAGAGACTTTGTCGCGAATTGGAATACAGCGTTGAAAGTACGATCGGCGTCAGCGAAAACAATATGCTCGATACGAGCAAAGCCGGCACTTACACCGTTACTTACACCTATCTTGCCAACCCCGCGTTAAAGGTGGTAATCATTATTAGAATAGCGGAACAATTCAACTTCCTTGCACAGCATTACGAGTATGACTGGGGTTATATCACCGAAAACGGGAAGAAAGTAGATTTCGGAAATGGCAGAATGGTTGAAAAAGGCACTCGGATTACTCTTACCGCTGTCGCAAATGAGGGATATAACTTCCTCGGTTGGTATTTCTATAATGAGCAACAAGCCGAAACGCAAATATCCGAGAACGCGACTTATACCTTTACGGTAAACCGTGATTTGTACGTTTTTGCTAAATTTGCCGAAAAAGAAATGTATAACTTTATTGCTTATGAAGCTCCTTATAACGGAGGGAGTATTAACGAAAATGGTAAGCCGGTCGAATTCGGCAACGGCAGAATGGTTGAAAAAGGTACGCAGATAACTCTTCACGCCGAGGCGAACGAAGGATTTACTTTCGTCGGCTGGTATAAATCTGTTGGTGATCAGACTGAAGAACTCATATCGGCGGACGCAACTTACACATTTACCGTAAATGAAGGAATGTATGTGTACGCAAAGTTTGATGAAAAATCGGACAACTAACGGCAAAATAACCGCCACGAACGGCGGATGAAAACTATTTTATCATAACAAAATAAGAATTGAAGCGGGTTGTTTTACCCGCTTCAAGACCTAAACAAAAATAATATGAAAAGGATAATATATGAAAAACTGGATCTTATCACACAAAATATTGTCAATCGTCCTCGCATGCGTGCTAGGAGCTGGCGTGATATGCGCAGTCGTACTGCCAATCACACTCGCACAAAAACATGAATTTTCCGCTGAATGGACAACGGACGAAAATTATCACTGGCACGAATGTATCACGAAGAAGCATACCGACACGACAGAGAAACTACCGCATGAGTTCAAAGAAGAAATTGTGAAAGCAGCGGACTATGGCGTGGTTGGAGAAAAAAAATTCACATGTAAAGAATGCAAGTATAGCAAAACCGAAAAAATTCCCGCGCTTGATGCAAAAGAACGTGACATTAAGTTTGCCGACAGCGTTGTGTTGGATAAAGTATATGATGGCATGCCTGTGTCTTTGACAAAAGAACAAATCATTGTCGAAGGCGGTGGCGAAATCACCATTATGTTCGTTGAAGAGGGCGAAGGCAAAGTACCGACTGCGGAAGCTCCGAAGAAAGCCGGCAAATATATTGTAGATATTTCGGTTGACTCTACGGACGAGTGGGTAGGCATTAAAGCAAGCAAAAAATTTGAAATTACAAAGAAACATCTTACCGAAGAAACAGTGACACAAGAGTACGACGGAAGATCGTTTATAATCGGCGAGCCGAAAGGCAAGGTCAGCTCAGATGACGTTCAAATTACGGTTATGATGTCCGGCAAAGGAATTGACGCAAACAAAGAAAGCGTTGCACTTAATGGTGATGACGCAGATAATTACTTCATTACGTTAGATGACGTTACCGCAAGCATTACCAAAAAAGACATCACCGGAAACATTCCTCAAAATTTAAGTTACTTTTATAATGCTTCGACGTCATTGTTCTTATACAATGAATCGGTTGGTAGTTATGGCACGATAAATGGCGATGCTGTTCATATTCGTGTTATTTTTGAAAGCAAAAATGTTGGAACAACTAAAATCACAGGTGTGAGCATTACCGGTGCCGCCAGTGAAAACTATGTCATCGACCATACCAAATTGAGCGGTAGTATCCGCGCAGTTCCTTTGGACTTGAATAAGATTAATTTCAAGATTTTCAAATTTGGTGAGAATAATTATTACAGCGTTCCATTAAAACTCACACAGGAAAACGTAGATAATAGTTTTAACGAAGATGATATTACCATAAAAATGGTAAAATACAACGGAACACATGCTATCGGCGATACATGGACTCTCACAAACGACGACTCAGACTGCTTTGAGATTACGGGTGCCGATGCGAAAAACTACAGCATAGTTAGGTTTAACGACGACGAAGAATTTGCATGTACAGCAACTTTGGCGGTTGATGAAAACATGCCCGAACTCACAAATGAAGTTTATAATAAAGAATTAAAAGTAGGCACGTATTGGTATAAGAAAGAACTTGAAGCCGGCAATAAGACGTTGGAATATAATAAAAGTAAGATGACGATAACCGTATATAAATCCGATGGAAATGAAGTGATGTTTATTGATGATGAAATTATTGTCCCTGAAAAAACAACTATATACTTCTATGTAGTAGTTACCGAAGAGGCATTCAGGGGACCAAGAGTTCTTAATTCCTCCACTACGTTTGCCGAGTTGATTATCGGGACGACATATAGTTTGCCAAAGGTACAATCTAATAATAATAATGGTAAAAAATACTTATTGAAAGTTAATCTGCCTCAGAATGGATATTACCAGATAACAAGGGATAGATTTGATACGACTATCTATAATTTCTACGATGAGCAAGGCAAAAAAATTAACCCGCTTAAATGCACAAATCGTACCTATGATAGTGTTAATAATATTTATAGTGACCACATTTATACAATTGCCAATTTCGGCGACAGTGTGAAAGTTGTTTATATTTCAATCAATGTAACCACGAAGTCGTTTGACAATGGAATCACTGTAAGAAGTGCAAAAAGCTATGCGGTAAGTGAAACAGGCAAATATTTGAGAGGTGCGACAAAATATCTTTTCGCACAATTGGACGCTGGAAAAATCACAATCAAAGAAGATAGTTCCACCATACTGTCAGAGAGAAAACTTACCTATAAGGTGTATGACGCCGATTTGAATGAAATCATAATGAACGCGGACGGAACTTTTGACATTCCGGCAAAGGGAAAATACCTTATTGAGGTCAGTAACTTATCAGCAGCGGATATCGAATCCGTGACGTTTAGAATAGTATAGTAACGGCATAGTAAAAATCAACAAAATCGGATAAGCGGGCGTAAAAACCCGCTTGTCCGTATCATTTTAATATAATCATAAAGGAGGCATCAATGAAGAAAAAATATTTAATATTACTTACGCTTGCGTTTGCGTTGACGCTGTGTCTTGCGTTGGTCGCTTGCGGTGACAAAAACGGAGGAGTAAAAAAACTGACTGCCGAAAACGGTATCACCGCGGACGGTGTGTTTGAAAGCGGCTCAGTACTTAACACCGTACACCATTCTTCGGACAGCGAACAAGGCAAGGTTGCTATTTCGGCGATCGACAAGCCTTACGACAGTGCCAAGATTGCCGTTTTCGACATTATTCTTACCAAGGATGGCGAAAAGGTGCAACCAGGCGGCAAGGTCAAAATCACTATGCCGAAACCGTTCGAGTCTGACGCTTACGTCACTTATCATGTCAAAAACGATAATAGGGTAGATGAACTCGTAACGACGATTGATGGCAATAAGATTTCGTTTGAAACGACAAGCTTTTCTTATTTTATCGTTGCGGGCTTAGTAAAAGCCGATCAACAGCATATACACAGTTATGTCGAAAAAATTACCGATAGAAACCTCGTGGACAATGCAACATGCCAAAGAAAAGCGGTGTACCGGCTTGTTTGCAGTATTTGCGGCAGCTTAGGTAGAGAAACGTTTGAGTATGGCGAACTTGCCGATCACAACCTACGCGAAGAAAAAGGTTACGATCCTCGATGTGAAAAAGAAGGACTTACCCATGGGAAACGTTGCATAAACCCGGGATGTACTTATACCGAGCAGACCGCGATTCCTGCTATCGGACACGATATGCAGGACGTTGCCGCAAAAGAGCCGACTTGTACCGAAATCGGCTGGAAAGCATATAGGAGATGTTCGCATTATTGCGGAAAAATCGAAGGGTACGAGGAAATTCCCGCAACGGGACATAGTATGACCATACACGTTCCGCGTGTTGAGCCAACTTGCGAGAAGTGGGGCACCGAGGAGTATACTAAGTGTTCCAACGAGGGATGCAATTTTCACACCGAATACAAGGGCTTGCAAGCACTCGGACACGACAAGGAATGGCACGAGTCGTATGACGCAACCTGCACAGAGGACGGGTATTGGGGAAGATATGCAACCTGCAATCGCGAGGGGTGCGACTATTCGTCAAAGTCTGACAGATACGTCGATAAGGCGCTCGGACACCTCCTCAAACACCACGAAGCAAAAGAACCCGACTGCCTGCCCGGCTGGGAAGCGTACGACGAATGTCAGCGTGAGGGGTGCGACTATAACACCAAGGTGGAAATTCCCGCCAACGGCAAGCATAGTTACGTTTGCGACGTATGCACCACATGCCAAGGAATTAACCCCGTAAAATACACGCGCGACGGCGATAATATCTATTTCGGTTACTGGCCACAAACCTGCGAGCGCGACGAAAACGTCGTTGCAAAACTCAACGAAATTGCGGGAAAGCCGCCCCTTCCGCGTGATAAGGAAAATCCTTTTAATTGGGAAAGTCACGAGGGTACTACTTATATGTGGCAAAAAATCGTTATATATAACGGCACGAAATACCTCGGCGTTCAAATGAACGACTATCGTGCGTCGGGGGTTTATAGTCTGCGCAGCTACATCATGAAAAACGGATATTTCACGTTTGAAGTGTACTGGTTCAAGTATGAACCGATAAAGTGGAGAATCCTCACGACAAGCGGAAATTCCGCCTTTATTATGAGCGATATCGCTTTGGATTCCTTTTCGATACAGCCCGACAGAAAGAGCGAGAATCGCGACGGCTTATTTGCTGAGTACAACAATTCGACGGGTGTCCCGGACGGAACTTACGCCAACAACTGGGAATATTGTTTCCTGCGCAGTTGGCTCAACGAAACCTTCTACAACGAGGTGTTCAACAAATTGCAAAAGGAAATCATACAGACCACGCACCTCGACAACACCGCGAGAAGTAGCAATCCGAACGACTACCCGAAGTATTACGGCTACGGGGAAAACGCAGGGAAAAACAAGTTTGCAGACCAATGCAAAGATACGGACGATAAGATATTTTTGCTGTCTTTGCGGGATATTACCACCACGGCGTACGGATTTAATAAGGACGTAAAAGCAGAAGATCCCGCAAGAAACCTGCAAGCAACCGATTTTGCCAAATTACACGGTGCACCGATGAATACCAACGATAAAAAATACGTTACCTGGTACACTCGTTCGCCCACTTCCGGCAACGGCAATCAGGGATACGCCACCTTCGTTCTGGACAGACATGCAAAAGGCGCCATAGATAGCACCAGTCTGGTTCCCGACGGCGGCGTAGTCCCTGCGCTCTGGATAACCCTTTAAGTCAGAAAATTCTAAAAATACGGCAATCGGGCCGCCTTTATTAAGGCGCTCTAACTGCCAGATGGGAAAAGCGCATAATGGGATGATGGTGTTGTAACAACTAATCCAGATTACGACGATGATAGTGTAAAAACTAAAACAAAAAGTATTATGGCACTAGTTTCATTCTTTATGGTAGTAAATGACTTCTTTAATATAACAGGTAAAGGTACTGTAATTACTGGTGTTGTAACTAATGGTACTGTTAAAACAGTTGATGTTTTGATAATATCTAGTTCAAATAAAAATATCACAGTAGTAGAAATCTCTAAATTTAAAAAGACAATTGATCCAGCAGCTGTAAGTGATGATATCAGTATTTTAATTAGTGGTGTAGAATATAGTGAAATTGGAAGAGGTAATGTAGTTTACACTCCTTCAACATAGGAAAGTTTAGATCAATTTACTATTATCTTCACAATGTATACTAAAGATGAAGGAAGTAGAAATACTCCAATTTTTAGTAAAGCCAATTTCCAATTCTATTTATGTCCATTTAGCGATGGTGAAACAACAAACAATACAGTTGATGTTACAGGAGTGGTACTATTACTAGAAAAAGTTGAAATACTTATGCCTGGAGAAACCAAGGAAATATCAGTAATTCTTAAGAAAAAATAGTTTTAAAAGAAGAAATGACACTAATGGCTAAAGAAAGTACAAAAACTATTGGTTATTGCACAATTTCATCAACTTCAAATCATAAACATGATATAAATTATGATAATGTAGGTAAATGCTTCATTTGTGGAAAAGAACAAGATGTAGCATTAGAAATTGATGAACAGGGTGGATACATATTAACTGAAAAGTTTGAATTAAATAATCGAATGTATATAAAAGTTACACCACTTGATTCTAGTGAACCATAGTCTACATGGCAAATTGACGTTAATGGCGATGGTCCAGTGTATGAAGGAACAAATTATGAACTTAAAGTATTTGATGAAAATGGTAATGAACATACTGGTAATTTAGAAAGTGGAAAAACTTACTATATTGTAGTTTCTTGCATGCAAGATTCTGGTTGGGTAGACATTGTTATTTTAGACTCAAATGCTATGTAATTAAATCCATAGGCAAAAACTATAATTATTATTTAAGCACTGTTTTTTGAACAGTGCTTAAATGCTTTATATAGTAAGAAAATACTTTATTTGCTAATTGGTTAGCAACTATATTATTAACCCCATACTATTAAATCATAATTAAAAGTGCATAAGCAAAAGAAAAAAAGTCAAAAAGTGGTAAAATAAGTGTATGCTAAAATGAAAGGAATTTGCAAATGTTCACTTATACACATTTTATATGGCTAGCCATTTCAATTTTAATTGTAGGAATTACATATATTATATCCAAAAAATGTTCACTTTCACTTAAGACGGTACTAACTATTATGTGTATCGTAAGTACAATAAGTGAAGTGACAAAGATACTTTTGAATATGGTTGATGGACCAAAAGGTGGAAAAATCTTAGATCCGGAAAGTTTACCTTTTCACCTTTGTAGTATTCAAATCTTCTTTATATTTGGACTTAGGTTCTTCATAACAAGTGAAAAAACTAAACAAACATTATACAATTTTATGGTGCCAACTTCACTTGTGGGAGCCACCATTTCACTTCTTATACCAACCATTGGAACTTCATTTATGGCAATACAAGTATATCAATATTTTATTTACCATGCCTTTTTAATCTTCTTTGGTTTGTATTTAATAAGAGAAAAATATGTAAACTTTACAATTAAAACTTTATTTATAAACTATGGCTTGCTTATAATGTTAATGTTTTTTAACATATGGGTTAATAGTTTCCTAAGCTTTAAGGGAACCAATTTTATGTATGTTACCCAACCACCAATGGAAAATCTTCCAATCCTTAATTTGAATCATGGTTGGTATGTTTACATTATAATTTTATTCACACTTGGGCTTGCACTTATGGGACTATTTCACCTTCCGTTTATTATTATTAATAAGAAAAAAGAATCACAAAAGTTAAATAGTCATTAAAAAATAGGGGATTTGACATATTAAAAAGTAGTGATGATGTTTTAAAGTTAAAAACAAAGAAAAACTGAATATTAATAATAGAAAAAATCGAGAAATAAAAGTTAAAAGAAAAGTAGGAGAATAATATGAAAACAACTGAAAAACAAAAACTAACTAAATTGTTAGATAAAGAGAACTACCAAGAAGCCGTAAGTTATATTGAAGATTTACTAGTAAAATCACCATCTGATGAGAAATTATTATTCAATCATTCGTTTATTAAAAATTATTATTTAGATGAGATTTCACAATCAATAATTGATGAATTAACTAAAGTAATTGATATGAATGGAGAATATAGAGGAAAGGCTTTAACCTTATTATGTATAGTATATTCAGAATCAGCTGAATTTCTTAGTGCTTATACTGCCGGAACTAATCCAGATGTTGATTATCAATTTCTACAACTTGATTACTATGAAGCCATGGGAAAAACCTGTTTTGAGTTAGGTTATAACCACTTAGAAGAAGGAATATCATACATTGATAAAATAATTGATTTTGAAAAAAATTTTGATGAGTCAATTGATCCATATTGGTATACCTTACAAGCTAAAGCTTACATTCAATACAAACAATTTGGTAATGCAAGAATAAAGCTTGAAAAAGCTTATGAAATAGATGGAGCAAGTCTTCATTACCTTATTTTAAACGCAAGCATTAAACTAGAAATGTATCTTAAAAATCATCAAGCAGAAGATCTAGAAGAGGCAATTAAAATTTGTGAGAAAGCTATAAAAGTAGACTCAGTAGCTTATTTTTTGGATAACATATACATTAGATGTTTAACATACCATCGTGAAGCTAATAAAGCAATTGAAGTAGTTGAAAAATACAAAGATATAATGGGCACCCAAAATTATGTAAACTGTCTTGTAACTATATATTGTGCTAGTGGTGATTATGAAAAGGCTGAAGAAACAGCTTTACTTTTAAAAGAGGAATTTTCAGAAAAAGACATTTATGAATGGATTGCAGAACAAATTGATTCAAATGCTGATGATGAAAATGGCTTAAAACATATAAAAGGCTATTATATGAGAGCTTATGAGTTATCAAAAGATATTAATTTATTATTGTGCATTTGTAATATTAATGAAGATTTACAACTACAAGATGAAAACTTAAAACTAATTAATGAATTTATGACTACGGCAGTCGGAAATGATGCATTATTTGCTCACTTATTAAAAGCTGAAACAATGAGAAAACTAAATTACGATTATGATGAAGTTGTAAAAGAATACGAAACATCTAATTTTAAAATGTATTTTCCAAAATTCAGATATCTATTAACCCTTAGTGAAATCGTTAAAGATCCTAGTGCACTATATCAAAGTTACAAAGAATTTCAACAACTAGTTCCAACTACAGCTGAAACCTATCAATATAAGTCTTTAGGACATTTCTATTTATATGGTGAAAATGAATTTCCAGTTAATTACAAAAAAGCTAAGAACTTTGTTTTTGCGGCTTACAATCATGATAAAACTTCATCTTGTAACGTTGCTCTTTTAGGTAGATATTACGAAGTTACGAAAGATGAAATGAATGCTTTTAAGTGTTATAAAAGAGCTTATGAATTACTAGAAAATGATGCACCTACACCTATCTGTATGTGTGCGTATGGTTTTTATGCCCATGCTTGTTTAATGGGAGTAGGTAGCCCTAAAGATGAAGAAACATCAAAAACAGTTGTACTTAAAGCAATTGAAAAATACGGAAAAAGATGTCAAAACACAGTTCTACTTCAATATGCATACTTCGCAGTTAAGGGTGATTCCAGGTTTTTATTAGAAAATGCGAAAGAGTATCTTGTTCAAACAAGTAAATTTAATCGATACAATCTTACAAGAGAAGTTTTAATTAAACAAATAAATGATAAACTGGGAATTGAGACTGTTGACTATCAAACAAACTTAGCTAATTGCTTAAAATATTCACCAGCATGTGATGTAGAGTATTATCATAAACACAAAAACGATCAAGCCTTTTATATTTGTCCAAGTGCTCTATAAAAAGGAATACTTATATGACAGAAAAACAAACTTTTCAGTTATTAGCAGTACTTGTAATGCTTATCTTTTACAGCATTTACTTTATTAAAATGTTTTCCCAAAAGAAAAAGGGAATTAAGACCAATCAACTTGGAAAGAAAAAAGAAAAAGACCTTCATTTAGTGGAAACTTTAATGGGAATTGGAACATTTTCTATTGTAGGTATTCAATTATTATCAATTATTTTAAATGTTACATTGTTACCAACTCATGGTAGAATTATTGGTTTTATCATAGCGATGATGGGAAATGTCGTTTTCTTAATTTCCGTTTTATGCATGAAAGATAGTTGGCGCGCAGGAATTCCTGAAAAAGACAAAACAAAACTAGTGACACGAGGAATCTATAAAATTAGTCGTAATCCTGCTTTCTTAGGCTTCGACATAATGTATATGGGTATTTTACTAATGTTTTTTAATTTTGGATTACTCATTCTTACAATTTATGTAATGGTAATGCTTCATTTACAAATTTTACAAGAAGAAAAATATTTAACAAAAGCCTTTGGAAATGAGTATTTAAAATATAAAAGCCAAGTTTTAAGGTATATTGGTAGAAAATCATAATAGAATATAACCAAACAAATCCTATAAAATAATCCTGTGAGTCACACAGGATGATTTCAATTAACAAATAGTGGAAAATAAAACCTTTATTCTTTGATTTAAGTTTCAAAGTATGCTAAAATAATGGTGAAATAAAAATTAGATAAAAGTATTTATATTATTGTAAAAGGAGGAAAGAAAATGAAAAAAGTTTTTGCATTATTGGTTATTCTATTATTAGGCATGATTTTAGTAAGTTGTAGAGCTGAATACACTTATAAGTTTGTCGATGATGATGGAACAGTATTATTAGAAGGTAAAGGCGAAAAAGGTAGTGAAATTAAGGTTCCTACAAATCCAAATAAAGAAAGTACCGCGGAATTTACTTATGAATTTATAGGTTGGGATAAAGAAGTAGGAGTACTAGAAGAAAATATCGTATTTACTGCTCAATATAAAGAAATTAAAAGAAAATACACTTATAAATTTGTAAACTATGATGGAACGGTATTAAATGAAGAAACTGTTGAATATGGTGTAATGCCAGCTGAACCAACAACTGAACCTGTAAAATCAACTACTCCAGAACATACATATGAATTTACTGGTTGGGATAAAGAAATAAAAGCCGTTACTGAGGATGTAGTTTATACAGCTCAATTTAAAGAATTAAAAAGAAAATACACTTGTAAATTTGTAAACTATGATGGAAGTATATTAAAAGAAGAAAAAGTTGAATATGGTACAATGCCTGTTGCCCCTAGCAACCCAACAAGACCAGAAGATTTAAAAGCCTCGTATACTTTTAATGGCTGGGATATAGAAATTAGTGAAGTTTTGGAAGATGTTACTTACACGGCTACTTACACAATGCATGCGAAAGCCTTCAAATTTAGTGAACTTGCTGGTAAAAGAATTTCAATTTTAGGTGATAGTATTTCAACTTTCTATCAAGCAGGTTCATCAATGAATAGTTATTATTCACAAGAAGGAAGATTCTACTATCCAACTTACTGTGCAGATGTTAAAACAGTCGAAAAAACATGGTGGGGTCAATTAATTAATAATACTAATATGATTCTTGGTATTAACAATTCATGGAGTGGTTCAACCGCAATCGGCACTAATGAAAGTGCTGGATGCAGTGATGCTAGATTAAATACCTTAATTGAAAATGGTGATCCAGACATCATTATTTTATATCTTGGTACTAATGATGTATGTGCAGGAAACTCACCTGAAGCATTTATCGAAGCATATGAAACAATTTTATCAAAACTATCTGAATTATGTGTTGCGCAAATTTATGTTTGTACCTTAGGTTATTCTGAATATAAAGGTATGAAATACACAGACGCAAACAGAGTTTTATATAATGAAGCCATCCGTGCTTTCGCAACCAAACATAATCTAGGTGTTATTCCTCTAGATGAATATGTAATGGAGGATAATTATAAATTATATTTAAATGATTACTTACATTATAAGTATAAAGGTACTACTTTACTTTCACAAATTTTTGAAAAATCTCTTTGTGAATTTAATGATATCGAATATACTAAAGAAGTAGAAGTTGAACATCCAGTACCAGAACCAAAAGGACATGTAACAATTGGTTCGTATAATAATGGGGTTTGGGATAAAAGTATTTATCCTAATAAAGTATTATTATATTCATATGACAGCTTAAATCAAGGAAGTACATATAAATTCTACTACTTAATTAAAATCAAAAAAGATGGAGATAATTATAAAATAACTGGTAAAAAAGATTATAATGTGGTTGAAACATTTGAAGAATGTGAATATTACATTATGATTAATGCGGATTACCCATCACATAAATTCTTTGATGATGTGAATGTCGGTGATTATCTAAAATTAACAGGTGACATTACTAGTGGTAATTGTGAATTTACATTGATTGAATAAGAGAAGCGATTGTTAAAGAAGCATTTGCTTCTCTTTTTGGCTCTATTTGTAAAAAATAAAGTCTTAACATTCAAATAAAAAAATAATATGGTATAATTACAAAGGTTTTGATTGAATATGAAGTTATGCTAGTAGTAATTTTCATATACAATTGAGTCTATAAACTACCAATTAATGGTGAGTAAACTCTCTTGTATATTCAAGAGAGATTTTTAATATAAGAAAGGAACCAAAATGATTAATATAATTTTAGAAGTAAGCATAATTGCATTATTAGTTATTACGATTATACTAATTATCATAAACTTAACTAAATCAAAAAAGATAAATCATACTGATGATTTTAACCATGTTGAAAAGACTGTAAAAGATGAAATCAGCAACTTACGAGCTGAACTTGACAATAAATTAACAAACATCCAAAAAGGTATTAGCGATAATATCAACAGTTATTTTCAAAATTTTAATACCTTAACTAATGAAAAATTAGGATTATTAACAGTTACCTTAAAAGAAAACATTAAAGATGTAAATTTAAGCGTTAAAGAAAACACCAATAAAATAGAGTTATATTTAAACTCAATTAGAACAACCCTTAGTGAATCAATGGAAAAACTTCAAGTTGAAAATAGTAAAAAAATTGATGAAATGCGTAGAACGGTTGATGAAAAACTAGATACAACCCTTAATAATCGACTTAATCAGTCATTTAAACTAGTTCAAGATAACTTGTCAAAAGTTGAACAAGGACTAGGTGAAATGAAAGATCTCGCAAATGGAGTAGGTGATTTAAAGAAAGTTTTATCAAATGTTAAAACTAGAGGAATATGGGGAGAAATGCAGTTGTCACAAATTTTAAGTCAAATCCTTACAAAAGACCAATATGCCGAAAACATCGTAACAAGACCAAAGTCGAAAGATCCTGTTGAATTTGTAATCAAACTTCCCGGAGATGGTAAGCAAATTGTATATTTACCAATTGATTCAAAATTCCCATTAGATACTTATACTAACTTAATTAATGCGTATGAAACTAATGATAAAATAGTAATTGATAAAGCTATTAGTGACTTAAAACAACGAATGAAAAGTTTTGCGAGAGACATTAGAGACAAATATCTTGAGGTTCCCTACACTACCGATTTTGGTATTATGTTTTTACCAATTGAAGGTTTATATGCTGAGGCAGCTAAAATTGGTTTAATCGAAGAACTTCAAAATTCCTACCGCATCATTATTGCTGGCCCAACTACCATGGCAGCCTTACTAAATAGTTTACAAGTTGGTTTTAGAACCCTTGCAATTGAACAAAGAACAAGTGAAGTATGGAATATACTTGCGGCGGTAAAAACTGAATTTGGAACATTTGAAACAGTCTTAAAGAAAGCCCAAAAGAAAATTGGTGAAGCAAATGATGAAATTGAAAATCTAGTTGGAACAAGAACAAGACAAATAAATAGAAAACTTAAAGATGTAACTGAATTAAAAGTAGAAGATACAATTGAAATACTAGAATTAGAAGAAAATAAATAACTAAGGAGTATAAAAATGAATTTAAAAGAATATGAAGAAGTAAAAAATTTAGATTATTTTGCTTATTTTAACTACCTTCAACAAAAATATGGTAAGCCAAGAGACAGCTTTATGGATGAAAACTATAGTATAAATAGTAAGATAAAACGCATTAAAGATGGATTATGCATCCATCACAAATATGAGTATATCGCTCCTACCCTTTATTATCCTACAACAGCTATCAATAGACCACTTGAATGGCAAGCACCTGAAAATCTAACATATGTAGATTTACTTGAACATGTCTTTCTTCACATTTTAATTTGTGAATTACCAATAACTGTTGCGAAATTTCCTGCTATTGTAACCCTTGAAGGAATGACCAAAAAACTATTACCAAACCTTAATGATAGTTTTAGTGGTTGTATTATTGATTATGAAAATTACTATAAATGTTTTGATAGAGTGAAAAAAGAAAAAGATACTTACATGGTACTACTAAAAAGAATAAAAGAACTATTCAAAAGAAATCCTTTCTTTTCTATCAAACAATTACAATGTACCAATCCAAGACTAGAAAATTGGGAGAGAGAGTTTGATAGAGAACTATTTGATGAAATTGAAAAACTATGAGTTATGAAATAAAAATAACTGAAGTAAAAGAAAAAACTTCAGAATTAATAGAGCAATTATTAAAAGTTTGGGAAAACTCCGTAAAAGCAACCCATCTATTTCTATCATCCAAAGAAATAGAAAACATAAAAGAATATGTACCTCAAGCCATTCTACAAATACCACATTTAGTAATCATAGAAAATAATAAAGGTATTCATATTGCCTTTATGGGAACTAAAGACCAAAAAATTGAAATGCTATTTGTAAATGATAAAGAAAGAAATAAAGGATTAGGAAAACAATTAGTAAGTTATGGGATAATTAACTATAACATTAAAGAAGTAACCGTAAATGAACAAGATAATGATGCAAAAGGTTTCTATGAACATATTGGTTTTAAAGTGTACAAGAAAGAAGAACTCGACGAACAAGGAAATCATTATCCTATTCTATATATGAAACTAACAACTAAGTAAACATAATAAAAGTTGAAATTGCTGTTTGCTTGAAATATTGCATGTTTTTGAGTATAAGTTGCTTGAAATATTGCATGTTTTTGAGTATAAGTTGCTTGAAATATTGCATAACTTATTTTATTTAATTTTAAAAAAACGACGTTATGTGAATATAGAGTCCGGAAAAAGCATGAATTATGTAATTCTTAAATTTAAACAAAATACAAAAGTAAAAATTTAGATATTAATTATAGAATTATTTTCCATATTTAGTGTCTTATCTTATAAAGATAAGAATAATTCTAATTATTTGTTCTTTAATTAAATAATGACTTAATTTTTTGACAAAATACAGGGAGGAAATGTAAATGAAAAAGATAAAAGTCAAAATTCTTATGATGTTAGTGAGTGCAACATGTATGTTTTGCATTATATTTGTAGGATGTACAGTTACAAATGAAGTACGTGATGATTCACAGTACAGTAATGGTAATGTACCACTTACTGATCTTGCCTCAACCTATAAAGGTGAAGCAACAGACGCAGATGGTAATTTACTTGCTCCATTCGATGTAGTTTATCCTGAAGCATTTGAAAGTGGAGATTATAAGTATGATGAAACAGCATTACTTTTAAAGTTCAAAAAGGGATTTGAAGGTAAGTTAACTAGTGATTTAAAATCTTGTGGGTTTACATCACTTGAAAATGTAACAACAAATTCTGATGGTACAGTATGGTATCGTGCTAAAATTAATAATAAAACAGATGTAAAAACAGCAGTTAAAAAAGCTCGTTCATTGAAGATAGTACTTGTTGCGGATTTCGATTACATCTATGAAGATACTTCAACAGAAGTAGATGAAAATACATCTACATCTTCAACTGATGTAAGTGGTATTATTGATGACGTTTTATCAAACATTCAAGTAAAAGATCAATGGTATTTAACTGCTTGTGATATTCAAAAATCTTGGCGCTGGCTTAAGAGTAAAGGAATTTCTGCTGGCGGTGATCCATCAGTTACTGTAGCAGTAATTGATACTGGTGTTGATTATAATCACCCAGATTTAAAAGCCAATATGTGGGTTAATCCTAATGAAATTCCAGGTAATGGTATCGATGATGATGGTGATGGTTATATTGATGATGTGTATGGATGTTCAACAATAAGTGATGAACGTTTCCATAGTGGTGACCCAATGGATGACCATGGTCATGGTACCCATGTTGCTGGAATTATTGCCGCATCAAATAATAAAATAGGCACAGTTGGTGTTGCATATAACGTAAAAATAATGGCAATTAAAGCTGGTCAAGCAACAGGTGTATTCCTTCAAAGTGATATTGCAGAAGCAATTGTTTATGCATATACTCATGGAGCCGATGTAATCAATATGTCATTTGGTGGTAGTGCTTGTTCAATAGCCGTACAAGATGCTTTACAATCAGCATATACTACATCTACTTTAGTAGCATCAGCTGGTAATGATGGTTGTCCTAATGAAAGAACAGATTGGTATTCACCTCTTCCTAATTACCCTGCAGCCCTTTCATATGTTATAGGTGTAATGAGTGTAAATGCTTTAGGTGTAGAATCTTCATTTACTAATTGGGATGCTGTAGCTTATAACTCAAAAGAATATGAAGTATACGCTCCTGGTGAAGCAATTCTTAGTACCTTACCAAATAACAGATATGGTAAATTAAATGGAACAAGTATGGCAGCACCAATTGTTTCTGGTATTGCGGCTCTTATAAGAAGTTATTATACAGATAGAGATATGTACCCTAGTAAATTTGTGTCTGCTCAGCTTTGTGCAACAAGTGATGATACAGCCTTTTGTTTTGATCCAGAGAAACATACGGTAGCTGGTATGCCACATAATCTACCAATGATTGTAAATGCCTATGATGCTCTTACAAAACTTCCAAAACCAGATGTAAATCTTTATGGTTATTATTTGTTTGATAGTAAAGATATAGATAACAATAATAACGGGGACGGAGTTATTGATGCTGGTGAAACAATAAATATTGGAACAATTTTAAGAAATCGTTGGGGTATGAGTAAAAATACAATTGTAACGATCGATGCAATAAGTGATGCAGGTATAGCCAATCCATATGTTGAAATTTTAACTGAATCAGTTAATTTTGATGGTGTAGGAACATATTCTACAAAAGATAATTTATTGCGTGATGAATTAGGTGCATATATTGGCACAAATAGTCCTTTAGTTGTAAAAGTATCAAAAAATTGTCCTAATGATTATATTATAAACCTTAATGTTACTATTACTTATGATAATGGTTTAGATGAAGATGATTCAAGTCATTACTCAAGTAAGGGTATTATTAGTTTTTCAGTAAGAAATGGTGTAGTACTTCCTAGTCAGATTACTGAAGATATGACCCTAACTAAAGATAATTATTATATTATTCCAAATAGTACAGTAATTAAAGAAGGTGTAACAGTAACTGTAGATCCAGGTACAAAAATTCAATTTTGGAGTAATGATCCTAAAGATCCATATGCTAATCAGTATATAGCATATTTACAAGTGTATGGTAGTTTTATTACAAATGGTACACTAGAAGAACCAGTTGAACTTTTTCCAAGTGAACTTATGTCACGATACGTAGTTGAAATTAAAGAAGAAGAAGTCGGATCAGTTGAACTTAATTATACTAACATTACTAATGCAAAAGTTGAAATTTCACTTGCCGATCATTGCATGTTTACTCAAAATCAAGCAGGAATTGTATATACTCGAGTTGTAAAAGACGGAAAAATTGCAATTGATTTTACTCACAATCAATTATGTATAACATCTGCCACAAACTGTGTCATGTATGCACTAGGAGGAGCTAATTTTTATTATAGTAATATAACATTTATGGGGTCATATAATAACTGTAGCTTTGTAGATTGTGATTACAGTACATGTCCCGCGAATTTTACTGATTGTGTTTTTATGGGAAATAAAAATATAATGGCTGAATCAAGTCAACTAGGCTCATCAATTGGAATTAATAGTAATGTTACTAAGATAGGTGTGGTAAATTCAGATTATTATGATGATAAAATCTATTTAAAAGTTTTTATATATTTATATGAAAATTACTCAGAAAGACTAAGTAGTGTACGAGGTTTCGCAAAATATTTGGGTGGAGATATTTGTTGCATTGAAACAGAAGAAGAATATAAAGAATTAGAAAGCGGTTATTTAGGAGATAGTTTTGTAGGATTAATTGCAGGCTGTGATAAGTGGGTAAATGGTGAACCTGTATCCGATTTTATGAAAAATAAAATTAAAGAAAAAACTACTATGACACTAACAGACGTTAAACTACAAAATATTTTAAGGTGTGATTTTTGTGGTAGCAGTAATTATACAATGAGATATGCTGCTGCTGATACTTATGCTTGTTATATTTTAGAAATACCTAATACTGGTATATATTGGGACACCAAAGCCATTAAAGACAAATATGAAGAATATTTTAATACAATAAATCGTTGTAATTTACAACAAATTAGAAATTGTGCAATATTAAATAACTATAATGAAGAAAGTTTTGCTTTAAAAATACTTGCTAATAGTAGAAGTACTAGTGTAAGTGATAATATGAATACTGAATATATAACAAATAACTACTGGGGCACAACAATTATGGATCTTATTAATAAACAAGTTATCGATTATGATATGTTTAAAAACTATATGGATCTTATAGTTGATCCAGTTCTTACTACTGCACCTGAAAATACATTCCCATTTGTAACTGATGCATATGTACTAAATAGTAATGGTGAAAGATGTCGTACAGTAAGTAATGAGACTTGTACATTTGTGGTTGAATTTAACCGTGATATGGATACAACTTTACCATTAAGAGTGCGTTTTGGTAGTAGTAAGCCATATGCAGAGTATGAAATAAGTGGTAATTATGTAAGCCCAAGAAGATGGGAAGGTGTGTATACACTTAAAACTACTATTGAAAATAGTAATCAATATTTTAATATTGAAAATGCACGTGCTGCAACAGATCATTTTCTTCGCCTTTATGAAACAAAAGGTAGATTTGGTTTTGAAATTGATACAACAGCAGCACAAGCTATGATTATGCAAGGTGAAGCAACAGAAACCGGTGTTAAACTTACATGGCAACAAGATGATTTTGATACACTTCTTGGTTATAATGTTTACCGTAGTGATCAAGAAGATGGTTTATATACCCGTCTTAATGATTATGTTTTAGCACCAAATGAAAATGAGTTTTTTGACTCAACAGTAGAACCTGGTAAATTATATTATTATAATTTTACAGTTGTAAAAACTGATATGACAGAATCTACACCAAGTGGGAAAATTACTATTCGTGCGATGGATACAATGGCGCCAAATATTTATCATTCACCTGTTCGTACAGCATATACAGGTCAAAAACTTATTATTTCCGCAACAATAACTGATAATTTACAAATAACATCAGCTACACTTTACTATAGAACTGTAGGTGGCGAATGGAAGAGTTATAAGATGTATAACAACAATAGTCGTTATTATGGTATTGTTGGAGCAGATAATCTTTCACTTGATGGTTTGGAATATTATATTGATGCTTTTGATGGTGTTACGCATACTTATAATGGTACATTAACAAAACCATATTTAGTAACAGTAAAAGTAGCAGTTGATGATAATTCACTAGGTGATGTTGATGGTGATGGTATCATCACAAATAAAGATGCACTTATGCTTTTACAAGCAGCTAATGATAAATTGAACCTTACGGAAGAACAATTTATGCGTGCCGATATCAATAAAGATGGAATTCTTTCTGCGGCTGAAGCAATGAGAATTTTACAATATGTTAGTGGTAAAATTGGTTCAATATTATGATTAAAAAAATAAATAAAAAAGATTTTAATAAAGCATTAGCCCGTATTACTACTATATTTATATTATTGATTTGCTTTTTATCTTTATTTAAAATAAATACAAAAGCAGATGAAGAAGTAAATCAACCTACCGTCTATGCGAATGATACTTCCGTTACACAAGGTGGTGGGACCTACATTTATATTTACGCAAAGGATTTTGTAAATATTTCTAGTCTAGATTTATTTGTTTACTATGATTCTTCTGTGTTCAACCTAGGAAGTGTGTCTAAAGGTGAATTTATATCAAGTGCACTAGGCGATGTAAATGCTGAAACCGCTGGTGAGATTAAACTTAGTTTTATCTCATCAGATGGTATTAGTGGAAATGGTGTACTACTAACAATATTTTTATATGCCAAAAATGAAGCAGAAATTAAAGAATATCCATTACAAGTTATAGTTGGCGATTGTTATGATGATACCTTAAACTTAGTAAGTGTTACTACATCTAGTTGTAAAATTAAGGTAAATTCAGCACCCATAATAACTGAGACTGTTAATTTTCATCCTAATAATGTTTATTATGAATATCAAGATGGCGTAGAAACAGGATATTATAATGAAGTAAAAAGACAAAATGACGAAATAACTATAAGTTTTTATACTTATGAATCACATAATTTTGCGTCCGCAGATTTTGAAATTAATTATGATGATGAGATGCTTGCCTTAAAATCAATTAGTTTAGATGAATCACTCAAAAATACGGAATCTGCTATATTTTCAATTAATGATAAAACAGCAGGTTACATCAAAATATCTTATGCAGCACTATCTGGGGTACCATCTTATGTTACTGCTCTTGAAGTTACATTTGTAGTTATAAAAGACAAAACTACTAGAACTCAAATTGAATTTACCTCATCTGCTATATATGATTCTGATTTAAACGCATATAATGGTTCAAAAGTATTTGTTAATGTAGATACTGAAGAAATCCCTAAAGTAATTACTTATCCCAAAGTTTTCTTAAATGTAAAAAGTGTTAATGCATCTGAGGTTGAATTAGAAGTGATTGCAGAAAAAGATACATTACTTGCAGCGGGAGACTTCTTCATTGAATTTAATTCAAATGAGTATGAATGTACAGAAATTATAAAAACATTAAATGATTCAATGGTTGTTGGAAACATTGCATTTAAAACCAATAAGGTAAGATTTTCATTCATTTATGAAAATGGAATTAGTGAAGATTCTGTAATTGCTCGACTAAAGTTTAAAGTAATTGCACCATGTGAAACAGTTAGCGAATTTATATTAGATGGAAGTAAATTAACAGATAAGGATTTTAATGAACAAACAGTTGAATACGTTAATACAACAGTTGAAATTCCACATAATTATTCAAATGAGTTTACAGTTGATAAAGTATCAACTTGTACAGAAAATGGCATTAAATCACGTCATTGTACGCGATGCAATAAAACAACAGATGTTACTTTAATGCCTATGCTAGGTCATGATTTAATTCATCACGATAAGTTAGATCCAACATGTACTGCGTCTGGTCATACAGAATATGATACATGTAGTAGATGTGATTATACAACATATGAAGAGTTACCTTCTTTAGGTCATAAAGAAAGTGATTGGATAATTGATAAAGATTCAACATGCTTAGTAGATGGATCAAAACATAAAGAATGTACAGTATGTCATGAAGTGCTTGAAACTGAAGTAATTAATAAATTAGGTCATGATTTAATTCATCACGATAAGTTAGATCCAACATGTACTGCGTCTGG
>OLVS01000281.1_pt1 | contig 31693 bp, 24 predicted proteins | sample 1644121 | NCBI WGS metagenome assembly OLVS01 (sample SAMEA103958121, study PRJEB25191) | human gut metagenome
CCTCACGCGCCGTCCGCACGCTCATCGGTCCGTTACTTGTTCCGTCCCCCCAATCCTTATGACTTATGCTCATATAATGCACATGCAGAAAACGATTCCGGTTTGACTCGGGAGAAAAAGGAGCGACCTTCACTTGTTGTAGCATCACTACCAACATAATAAGGAAAATGCTAAGAGCAGTTCCTGCAATGCTGATGACACTGATAAGCGGATGCTGGCGAAGTTGCGCCAAAGCTTGCTTAAAATACTGTTTAATCATCTCTGTTATTTCTTAATAAATTCCTTTTCATAGTAATCAGTAGTTATTGCACCTGACGCCCATCAAAGAAACGAATGGTTCTGGAAGTCTGTTTGGCTTGTTCTTCATTATGGGTTACCATCACAATGGTCCGTCCATCCTCTTTATTTAATTTATGCAACAATTCCATGACCTCTGCACCCATCTTTGAGTCCAGATTACCGGTAGGCTCATCCGCAAGAATAATTTCAGGATTACCCACAATAGCACGGGCTATCGCTACACGCTGGCACTGTCCTCCGGAAAGCTGTGTGGGCATGTGCCGCATACGATGACTTAAACCGACACGATCCAACACTTCTTTTGCCAGACGGGTACGCTCCTTGGCAGCCATCTTTCTATAGAGCAAAGGCAACTCCACATTGTCAATCACATTCAGCGAATTAATCAGGTGGAACGACTGGAATACAAAGCCCAAGGTCTTGTTACGGAAAGCAGCCAGTTCCTTGTCCTTCATGCTTTCTACAGACGTGCCGTTTATTTCAATCTTTCCACTGCTGGGAGCGTCCAGCAGCCCCATAATATTCAGCAAGGTAGACTTGCCGCAACCGGAAGGACCCATAATGCTGACAAACTCCCCTTTAGCCACATCCAAATTTACATTTTCCAGCGCTAATGTTTCAATCTCATTCGTACGGTAGATTTTATTGATACCGGTTAATTTAATCATTGCCATATTTTTTTCTTATTTAAATTGTTAATCTTATACACTTTCTATTTTCATGAATCAAAAGACATTCCAAAGCTATAATCATTTAATATTCAACGAATTTTAATTCTACATACTGTCCGATAACAGACGGTGTGACCGTTTTTACCGGACTAATACGACTGATGCTGTATGCCGGAAAAAAATGTCAACAAGCACTATGAATAATATAAAAAGGTAAACGATCAAAAAAACGACATAGCCTAAGAACAAATTAAATTATGTTCGGGAAATGAGTGAAAAGGATGAAAAAACACTTCATTTCCCGTAACAATCAATGTATTAATTAAGAGAGAGTTTTATCTTGTTGTTTATGTCATAGCTGCTTCTTATTTCAACTTCAGCTTATTCTTGTTTTTGTAACTGCTCATATCGCTGACAACCACCTTGTCACCCGGTTTCAACCCCGATATGACTTCCACATATTCAAAATTACTATCACCCAATTGAACCTTACGCTTTACTATTTCATCCTTACTATCCTGAACAAATAATTCATACTCACCGCGACCGACATAGTAAGAAGCATTCGCCAATCTTAAAACCCCTTCTTTCACGGCATTCATTACATATACATCTGTCTTCAAGCCGGAACGCAATCGCTTGTTATTATCTTCATTCAGTTGTACAATAAACGAAATCACCCCATTCTTACTCAACGGTGTCACACTACTTACCGTTCCTTCCAGTTTCTCATTGCCAATCTTGACTATGGCACGTCCACCTGCTGCCACACGGTCACCGTATGTATCAGCTATTTCACCTTCCACTTTAAAATGGCTCAAATCAGAAATGATAGCTACCTGGCTGCCTTCCGCTACCTGCGCACCTACCTGATTATTTATATAGGTAAGAATCGCTTTACGCGGTGAACGAATTTGAGCGTCATCCAATGTACGTTTCATTTCAGCAAGACTCTTTGAGAAAATATTGAATTCCAACTCCTTCACTTTCAAATCAGCCTCTTTTACTTTCGATTCATTCGCGTATTGCTGACGGAGCTGTTCCAATTCCAATTTTCCGGTATTAAAGTTCAGTTCAGCCTGACGAACCTTGTCCGTTGTTCCAGAGCCCAAACTATCCAAATAACGTTCGTTACGAAGTTCCACCTCCATACGGTTCAATTTCATGGCGGAAATTTTCACTTGCATCGATAAATCGCTCAGATACGTATTATTATTCACTTTCAACTGCTCTAACTGATAACGTTTCATCTGTTCTTCATCCAGTAATTTCTTGTATTCAGTTTCCGTACTCTGCAAATCAAGTTTCAAAATCGGCGTACCTACATCCACACTGTCTCCTCCCTTACGGTAAACTTCCACGATACGAGTATTAATAGGTGAATTGATAATCTCTTCAAAAGCCGGAACAACCTTACCGGAAGCACTGACACTTACTTCAATAGTTCCATTGTCTACTTCTGAAAACACCAAATCTTTCCTATTGACGCTGCTTCGCATAAACGAAATCAATACAGCTATACATACCACTGCCGCCACACCTATTGCACCATATTTAATGAACTTCTTTTTGCGCTCCTTATCACGCACTTCTTTAGGAATTTCTCTGTCCATAACTTATTGTAATTTTATTATTATCATTTTTGTGCTAAAGAATAAACAACATCCGTGCCAAGGAAACAACTTATTGATAATCAATAATAAATAAAGCGTACAAGGTGTCCGATATCGGACACCCTGTACGCTTTTAAACATCAGTTACCGTACAATAATGATTAACGCAAACGCAATATATCACCTACTTTAGGAGAAGGGTCTTCCGGTTTCATCTTATTCATCTTATATAAATTCTTCAGACGAATACCATACTTTTGGGAAATGGAATACATAGATTCTCCCTCACGGACAACATGAACTATGTGTTCCTTATCCGCACGACGATGCTTTTTATCCAAATAAATAATATCGCCTGGCTTCAATACATATCCCTTATAAAGATCATTGTATTTCCTCAACTTGCGTTGACTGATATCAAATTCTTTAGAAAGTTTTTTAAATGTATCCCCCGGACGTACCACAATATAGAGTAAATCATTAGCCAAATAAGGCTGATGCGGGTTTGGGAATTCCTTCATCCACTTTATACCATCCTTGGTATCATACTTATGTAATTCATATAATTCAATGATATCAATTAAACGATATGCATAGCGAGGGTCAGTAGCATATCCCGCTTTCTTCAGCCCATGCGCCCATCCTTTATAATCGGTGATTTTTAATTTAAAAAGAGATGCATAACGTGAACGTCCTTTTAAAAATTTAGAATGATCTTCATATGAATCACGAGGGTGCTTATAGGCACGAAAACATTCATTACGGGCATCATCATCATGCCGTACAGTACGACCAGTCCAGTCACCACCACATTTTATACCAAAATGATTATTGGATTTACGAGCCAGCGTACTTTTTCCCGCCCCTGATTCCAATAATCCTTGAGCCAAAGTGATGCTGGCAGGAATACGATACCGTTTCATCTCATCGATAGCGAGATCTTTATACTTATGAATATATTCCTCATACTGCCGGTTACGGGTTTGCGCTTGCACTGTAAAATTACATAGACAACAAAGCAACCCGATTAATATAAATTTCAACGTATGTTTCATCATATAAAACTGTTTCAAAATCGCGACTATACTTTTTCCGCTATATATAGTTGCAAACTTACCATTTTTATCCGGCTGTATGCAATCTTTTTAAATTAATTACGAATTTCATTCGAATTCCAAAAGTCCAAAGAAATCCGGACGATGAAAATCCGGCTTCTCTATTTTTATAGGACTCCATGATAAGAAATGAGGCTTTTGCAATTCATCTCCACATTTATAAAAATTAGCCCGTATGCTCATTCCATCCAGCCCGGTAATGGCATGCTTAAAAAATACCTTATACGGAATCAGCAAAGCCACCTCCCAAGTACATTCTCCTATCTTTTCTTCAAAAGTTTCTCTGCCCAAACTAGCCCAACGCTTCACCTGATCTGTTATTTCAAGAGGAGCCATTTCTCGATTACTACGCTCCGAACCTGCTGCTAAAAGAATCGTAGCGATACAGTTACATTCCAAATTATAATAAATGCCATCTCCCGCAGGAATAGAGAAAAATTCCACACAGGAATCTGTCCAAACACTACCGTTATCTTCACCGTATTTGGCACGAACACTGTCTTCTACTACTTTATAATGGACTAATATAGCATCATTTGTATAGGCTATACGAAAAGAGACTTGAGGTTGATAAGGATATTCTTTCCAGTTCACTATATTAATAGGATAATACATTATGTTCTCATGATCAAATAAGGTCGGTATTTGTTGTGCATCTTGAACTTTACCACTTAATTTCTTTACTTTCATCGTATTGTTTTTATTAGTTAAATAGCTACTATTAGCTTCACAAAAATATATACTTCCACTGAGAAAACAAAATAGTGGCTACCATAAACAGCAGCCACTAAAAGAATAAAGCTATAAAGACAATGAAAGCACAATTTTTACATTTTCATCCATATTTATTTCTTCACATCGCCCTGTGGCATATGTCTTCTCCCATCATGCTGCTTTTTCATTCCTTGTCTTTTTCTCATCTCTTTACGGAATTTATCGCCATTGTGTTTCTCCATATTATACATTTTCTGAATTTGTTTAGGAGAAAGAAATTTCCGGAACTCATTATAATACTTCTCACGAACATCCAGTATCTTTCTACTCTGCGCGAAACGTGCCTTGATAGCCTGCTCCACTTCAGCATCTGTAGGAAGCGGTTTGGGGGTCTGTTTATCTGCAGCCGTTCTATTTGCAATATTTCGACAGGCTCCCATATGACGAGTAGCCCGCATTTCTTCCATGTATTGTTTATACACCGGAATAAATTTAGCAGTCGTTGCGTCATCCAATGCCAATCCTTTTATAATTTGATTGCACTGTATTTCCAGCATCTGCTCTTTATTAAACTGCCTTCTTTCAGATTTAGCTCCTTTCTTTTCTTGTGCAAAAAGTGTTACCTGACTTCCCATAACAATGGCTGCCAACATCATTAAAAAAATTTTTGTTCTCATCATTTTTTTGTTTTTAGTGATTAATCAATTTATAAATATATCATTTTCAGACAATTCCACCCATTCTGCTAATTCCTCATCAGACATAGATTCTATATAACGATCCAAAGTATCTGAATAAGAAGAGTCTAAATCCGTAGAAACAATAAGTGAAGGAGAAGGCAACTCCTCTGCCACAGGTTGGGATATCGGAAAGAAAAGAACTCCCAACATGACAGCCGCAATAGCTAAAGCAGCCCCAATAATCAATTTTATTCTATGCTGCCTATTAAACCTCTCAGCCTGTGTACGCTCCAATACTTGCTTCTGCATTTTTCCGAAAAAGCCATCAGGGGTACGATAAGGCATCCGCTTCCCAATATTCTTAAAATCAAACTCCTTTTCCATCCTATCTTTAATTATTTATCATGTACTCTTTTATCTTCTCTTTTGCATAATGATAATTCACTTTCAACGTATCCACTTTCGTGTCCGTAATCCTGCTAATTTCCTCATATTCCAGTTCATCATAATAACGAAGATTGAAAACTACCCGCTGTTTTTCAGGAAGCATCAAAATAGCCTGCTGAAATTTCACCGCCATTTCGTTCTCATAATCCACATAATCTGACGCCATCAACTTATTCATTAACTCTTCCTGAACTTCTTCCGCCGAAACAGCTTGTTCCTTACGCATATTCAGAAAACGGAGACACTCATTGGTCGCTATCCGATAAATCCATGTTCCCAATGAACTTTCCTCCCTAAACTGAGGAAGATGGCGAAAGACGCGAATAAAGACTTCCTGCAAAATATCCTCTGCATCCTCATGTGATACAACCAATCTCCGGATATGCCAATATATGGGCTGTTGAAAAAAATCTATCAACAATTTAAATCCCCGTTCCGGGTTGGAAGCCCATACTTCCCTAATTTTATCTTCGTTTATCATCTATTCGTCAAAAGTTTATAGGTTAGAACCACCTGAGAACAAGAAGTTAAAAGTGAAAATGAAGTTTTTACATTAATTATAGATGAAGTTAAAATAATCAATCACATTTCCTACAAGAGAAAAATACAACCAATCTTCCGGAATATGAATTTAAAGAATTCAAACTCAATCTTCCTATCAATAAATTTCAGTTCTTAGAAGAATTACCATATAAACAGTAGGGAAATCCCTAAAAATAAATAGGGGAAAAGATAGAAGAATATACCTTTTCCCAACTTATCTTTGTTACAAACAAAAAAACAAAAAAATGAGAAGATTGAAACAAACATTATTAGCGTTAACCATTTGTACTTTAGTCATCAGTTGCAGTTTGACTACTAGTAGCACTATTATGAAAGTACAGAGAGGGATGTCCCAAGAAGAAGTCAGCCATTTACTTGGAAAACCCGATTTCCGTAGATTCGACAACGGCTCGGAACAATGGGAATATACCAAGACCAATATGTCCACAGCTGCAAACACGGTAATTATTATCGATTTTGTAGACGGAATGGTAACAAACATGGATTCTTTTGAGCCCAACATTACTCCGCCTCCAGTTGCAGTGTGTCCGCCAAATGAAATAATTACGGTAGTTCCACCCAGCCACCCTGATCATTTTGGCCCGCACAGACCAAAACACAAAGCTATGAATCCACATGATTTTGAAAACCTCTATAAAAAAGTAAAAAACAAAGCATTTAAGGACGACCAAATGGAATTATTATCTGTAGGAGTTGTAAACAACTACTTCACCTGTAAACAAACTGCCCGACTCATGTCCATATTTACATGGGACGATGAAAAAATGAAAGTATTAAGAATGGTTTCCAACCGCATTGTAGACCGTGAAAATGGAAAAGAAATCATCAAGACACTGGATTCTTTATTTACACAAGATGATGCACGTAAAATATTGGGAATCACTAACCAATGGTAATTCAACCTAAACAACACACAAAAACATAAATATATGAGAAAATTCAAACAACTATTATTGCTTGTTATCAGTATAACACTTGTCAGCTGTCATACCACAGGAAGTATCAAACAGAAAGCATGGAAAGTACAGCAGGGAATGACAACAGAAGAAATAGGCCAACTTCTTGGAAAACCCGATTTCCGACGTTTCGATGGTTCTTTGGAACAATGGGAATATCAGAGCGGAGGAATTGCAACGTCTTGCAAATTTCTAATTATCGAATTTCGAAACGGAAAGGTAACAAGCATGGATTCCTACAATGAAATAGCTAAAGAGACTTCAGTAGGAGACCTATATTCCAGCAAAATATCCCTCCATACCGTTGGTTCAATAGACGATAACGAATTTGAAAAGATATACAATGAAACAAAAAATTCCGTGTTCAAAGATTCAACTCTGGAAAAGGCCATTATAAATAAAAAATTAAGTTGCGCACAATGCCTTAAACTTATGTCACTTTATACTTTTGATAATGACAAGTTAAAAATGTTACAAGTACTGAAAGACCATATAGCTGACACAACAAATTACGATAATATTGTCAACTCACTAGATTTCATTTCAAGTAAAAACAAGGCCAAAGAGATATTAGGAATACCCTAATACAGTAAAAGCAAACGTACCTGTTGCAATAAACCTAAAAAATATTGCAACAGGCACATCTGCTTTACCTCAATCTTCTATTCTGACAGCTGTGCCGCTTGCGGTTACCATCAGCATACTACCACTGTCCCCCACAGTTTCATAATCCAAATCCACCCCAACTACAGCATTAGCTCCCAATAAAGCAGCCTGATCCTGCATTTCTCGTAACGCAGTATCTTTAGCCTGTCGAAGTACTTCTTCATAAGAACCGGAACGACCGCCTACAATGTCACGAATACTAGCAAAAAAATCACGAAACAGATTAGCACCGATAATAGTTTCACCTGTTACAATGCCAGTATGTGGATATTATTGGTTATCAGTTATTTGCAGTTAATACGGTAGAAAAGTGGATGTGCTTTTTACTTGCATATGGAAGAAAACCAAGATTTAACGTATTTAACTTGATTTTACAGAAAAAATGCGAGTTTGAGGTTGCGAAATGAGGGAAATGATACAATAAGAAGGATGATTGTCCGTAAAACTGTGAGAAGTAAGAAAAAGCCATAGCGAGATTACCCGCTATGGCACATCCCTGTTTTACCAAAGGATTACGCTTGGGTCTGTCACAGATACCAGCGGTCTTTCAACCATAAAATGCTCACCAAATTGGCAGTTACATCTATGGCAAAGTGGTACGATATACCATCGGTTGTCATTAGGAGCGTCCAATTGAACATGTGCCCCATCTGTTGCAAGTTGGTAACAATCAACTTTATGGCACAAATAGGCATTCTTCCCAGTTGCTCTTTTCCAGTATTCCAACCAATTGCCACTTCTACCACCTTCTTTCAAATTATGAACTCTATGGCGAAAACGGAGCATTTCCACCCACTCGAACGGTTCAATCCATTCACTTTTGAGCCAAATATCGGCTTGAAATTGGCTTAAAAAACGGAGCATATCCGTTCAGTTTTGCCAAAAACGCCGAAAAACGGCCTAAAAAACGGAGCATTTCCGTTCACCTGTTGCATCACCTATTATTGGAGCTCAGGAATCACACGGAAAACGGAGCATATCCGTTCAGTCAGGGAAACTCAAGTCGCTAATACCAAACTATTTGCGACCGAAAAACGGAGCATGTCCGTTCACAAATTCCCCTGAATGACAGCCTGCTCACAAGAAACGGAGCATGTCCGTTCACTTTTCAGCTCTTTTCATGTATATTGTATGAGCATCGAATCTAACATACAATATACAGCCATGGCAGGAAAGACTAAAGAAATGAGCCAGATTAAGCAATTACTGCTCCTCAAGAAGGAGGGTGTCTCCAACCGCAAAGCAGCCGAGATTGTCGGCATCAACAAGGAGACCGCAAACAACTATGTACGTAAGGCCTGTGCAGATGAACTCGGCATAGAAGGCCTTCTCAAACTCGACGACCCCGTGCTTGAGCATCGTCTCAAGGGCGGCAATCCTGCCTACTCTGACCAGCGCTTCGAGATCTTCAAGGATCTGCTGCCCTATCTCCAGGAGGAGATGAAACGCAAGCATATGACACTGAAGCTCCTTTGGGAAGAATATGTCTCGGAACATCCCGATGACCACTACAGTCTCACACAGTTCCGTTACCATTACAGCCAGAACACGGAGGCGAAGAAGGAGTCATCCTCCACCATCCTTGCTGACATGCGGACGGGAGGCGAGAAACTGTTCCTGGACTTTACCGGTGACACGATGGGCTACATCGACAGGGAAACCGGTGAGGTGGTACAATGCCAGGCCTTCGTAGCGACACTTCCGGCAAGCGACTACGGCTACCTGCTCTTCATCCCCTCGCAGCGTACGGAAGACTTCGTATATGCCATCACACAGTGCCTCAAACACTTGGGTGGAGTACCGAAGATGCTCGTACCGGACAATCTGAAGGCGGCAGTGGTAAAGACAGACAGGTATGAGCCGTCCCTGAACAGGGTGCTTGAGGACATGGGCAACCATTACGGTACCGTCGTGGTGCCGGCACGTCCCGTGCATCCGAAGGACAAGTCCAACGTGGAAGGAAGCGTAAGGCTCGTCTATATGCGTGTCTTTGCAGAACTTCGCAACGAGACGTTCTTCTCCATGGAGGAACTCAACGCAGCAGCTGCTGCCAAGATGCAGAAACACAACCAGAAACGCATGCAGAAGAACCCATACACCCGTGAAGAGCGTTTCTTGGCCATAGACAGGCCCAACCTCAGGCCGCTGCCTCCCACGGATTTTGAAATCGTCTCCTACACTGACCTCAAGGTAGCCTCCAACTGCTGCATCTATCTGGGAAGAGACCAGCATTACTATAGCGTGCCCTACCGACACATCTCAAAGACTGCACATGTAGCTTACACACGCACACTCGTGAAGGTCTATGTAGAGGGAGAGCTCGTCGCCACCCATACAAGAGATTACAGCAGAGGCCGGTACACCATCGTGGAAGAGCATCTCGCGAGCAAGTCAAGCGAGTACAGGGGACTGAGCGCGGCTAAATACATAGAGCGTGCGGGGAAGGCATCGAAGGAACTCGGCGATGTCGTGCGGCACATCTTCTACAACTCCGGTATGCCGCCAGAGACACACTACAGAACGTGTGACGGGCTGCTCAACTTGCAGCGAAGTACAGACCCCATCCTCTTCCGTACGGCATGCGAGACGGCACTCCGGTACGGACGTTGCAACTACGGGTTTATCCGCTCGCTTATCGAAAGCAGGTGCGCGGGGGTGTCTCAGTCAGAGAATCTTATCTCACCTCCTGAACATCAGAACATACGCGGACGTGAACAGTTTAGATAACCACAGAATTATAGAATCTTTATACATTAACCCACCCAAAACATCAAACGAAATGGACGAAATCTCAAACGCCCTCAGAAGTCTGAAGATGCCCGGAATGGCGCATTACTGGACTACAATGCAGGAGACGCGTCAGCATGACTCGCTCTCCCTCAAGGATGGCCTGCAACTGCTTATACAGGCCGAGTTGGACAACCGTACGCAAAGCCGTAACTCAAGGCTCGTGAAGAAGGCTCGCTTCCGCTACCAGGCCTCCATCAGCGAGATCATCTACGACAGCAGGCGTGGAGTAGACAAACAGAAGGTGCTCAACCTTGCCACCTGCAACTATGTGCGCAAGGGAGTGTCCGTGCTCATCACCGGTGCCGCAGGTACAGGCAAAAGCTGGCTGGGCACAGCCCTCGGGCATCAGGCCTGCATGAACGGCTGCAAAGTGGCATATTACAATGTCTACCGGCTCTTTGAGGAGATAGCACTTGCACGTATAGCCAGCACCCTCCACCGATTCTTTGCCAAGCTTGCACAGACGGACCTGCTCATACTGGATGACTTCGGCATGAAAGTACTCGATGGCCAGCAGCTCCTTGACTTTATGGAAATCATAGAGGACAGGCACGGGCAGAAAGCCACCATCATAATCTCCCAGTTGCCTGTCGCCGACTGGTATGAGGTGATGAAGGGTAACACCACAGCTGCTGACGCCATACTCGACCGTCTGGTACACACAAGTGTCCGCTTCGAGTTGAAAGGGGCATCCCTACGTCAGAAAACAGTGGCAAACCATACGGAAATAGAAGATAATGACTAATTTTGCATCGCCATTAGGGTAAAGAGCATGAAAAGTGAACGGATATCCCCGTTTTGGGTGGGTGGATATCAACCGTTTTCTGCACTCTATAAATTCCCATTCGATTCTAATTTGAAGGTTACTTACTCTACTACAACCTGCCCCTGTAGTATTAGGACTCTTCACTAAGCGGAAAGAATGCTGAGGCTCTCAACCTCTTGGAGGAAATGGATCGTTTCCATGGGAATCTCTTTCTCGAATTTGACCATTGTGACCATGAATGAACAGCTCGGAATGCTGATTTCTGGAAATTTGGCGAGCAGCGGCAATTGCGTCAGACTGCCTATCGAATGTGGAAGTTAATCTCGAATTACCTTCGCCCTTGATTCCCCACTTATCTCCTACCGGAACTACATGCTGATTCTTACTCATCTATTACACCTCCTTTCTGTGCTCAGTTTTGACATATATGCCATAGCACACTTCTGTTCTTGCAAAATTTACGCCAAAGTCAGATATACGACAATTTGTCTCAAAGGTTTGACTATTTAGTAAATTAAAGTTAAAATTATGTCAGTTGGTTACAATCTTTTCGTATAAATGTGACATAATAGAAATATTTTTATTACCTTTGCACCGATTATTTACTAAATATTCGATGTGATATTATGTTGGTATCTGCAAAATTTGAAAACATCTACTCATTTAACGAGGAAACACGTATCTTGTTTACGGCCAGCAAGAGCGATTTGTTGCCGCTGCATGTGTCACGCGCAGAGAAACGTGATGACATCTCAGTGCTTCGCATGGGACTTATATATGGAGCCAATGCTTCTGGAAAGTCCAACATTATAAAATGTTTGGCTATCATCAAAGCATTTGCTTTGAATGGCTGGAGCAACCGTAAGTACAACTATTTCAAGATGACGGACAATCCGCAGGAGCGTTCAAGTATTGAATTGGAGTTTAAAGTGAATGACCAATTTCTTGCTTACGGCGTGGCGTTCTCGAAGGGTGGTTTGCTGGAGGAATGGTTATACAAGACCGGTAGTCGGAATGATACTATGATTTTTGAGCGCAAACGTTCTGGTAATGATTGGGGGAATGTGATTGCACCTCAGTTCCTAAAGGATGAGAACGGGCAATTCCTTAAATACTTGATTGACGGTACACCTACAAAGGGCACTTTCCTGAGTGAGTATATTGAACGTAACGGAAAAGGTGTCGATGTTATCAAGTTAGCGAGAAAGTGGTTCGAGAATCTAAATATCATCTTCCCGGAAACCCATCGGACGGACTTCCCGTTCCGAGTAGTGAGCGACAATCAGTTCAGGACTGTGATGCGTGATCTGCTGGGATATTTTGGTACAGGTATTTCAGATCTTTGTCGTGTGGAAGCGAAGCCCGAAGAGCTGAACATTCCGGATGAAATCAGACAAAAAATCGAGGAAAATCTTGAAGGAAAAGATGAGAAGATGGGTGTGGTAATCCACAATGAGAGTCGTTTTATCTTTGCCGAAAAAGACGAGTCTAAGAATTTGAAGTGGTATGAGTTGAAAACAATCCACAAAAAGGACGGTTCTAACTCAGATTATATATTCGAAATGTTCGAAGAGTCTGATGGAACATCACGCCTTTTCGACTTCATACCCATGCTTATTGATATGCGTGCCAACGACGCCGTCTATGTGATTGACGAAGTCGATAGAAGTTTGCACCCTATGCTGACATTGAAGTTGTTGGAGATGTACAACAGTCTGCTTAGGAGTGATTCGCAAATGCAGTTGATATGCACCACCCATGAATCAAATCTACTTTCCACTGCACCAGTCCGTCAAGATGAGATATGGTTTGTGGAGAAAGACAAAAAAGGGGAAAGTCATTTATCCTCACTCTGTGAATACAAACCAAGAGAGAATGTTCAGAAAGGTTATCTAAACGGCCGCTATGGTGCAATTCCTTTCTTTGGAGAATTAGATAATATTCATTGGGATGCGAAACAGGAATAGTTTGATACGTGAGCGCCGTGAGGCATTTCGCGATGCTCGCCTGATAGTCATAGCCTCTGAGGGCAAAGATACGGAGCGGATATATTTCAAGGCATTAGCCAAAGAATATACCAATCCACGTGTGCACGTACATATATTAGAAAGGCACGAGAACGAGCAGAATAACTCAAGTCCCGAGCATGTATTAAAACAGCTGAACGATTACAAAGGACAATATGACCTGGAATCTGATGACGAACTTTGGTTGGTTATAGACAGAGACCGTTGGACCGATGCGATGTTGTCGCATGTGGCTAAAGAATGTGCACAAGATGATTATCTGCACGTGGCTCTAAGTAATCCTTGCTTCGAACTTTGGTTATTGCTGCATTTGGTAGATGCAACTTTGCTGACGCCGGAAGAGCAACAACAATGGATGGAGAACCGTAGAAAGTCAAAGAATGCTGACCCATATCTGAAGGTACAGTTGCGTCAAGAGATGGGTTCCTATCACGAGTCTGCCTACGATGCGCAAATGTTGATAGCCTATGTTGAGGATGCAATAGCACGAGCAAAAGCGTTAGACAAGAATCCTGCAGACCGCTGGCCACAAACAATCGGGACACGAGTGTACCTGTTGGCTGAGAGTGTGATGAATAAAACTAATTAGAAAAATCGACATAAAACATTACTAATATCCATAAAAAGTTAATTGCATGGAAGCTAGACATTTTAAAATCCTATGTATTGATGGTGGTGGCATAAAGGGCATCTATTCAGCTGAACTTTTAGCAAAATTCGAAGAAGTTTTCGGATGTGTTGTTTCTGACTGTTTTGATATGCTTTGTGGTACTTCTACGGGAGGTATTATAGCCCTTGCAGCATCGCTCAAAATTCCTATGAGCAGTGTTGTAAAATTCTATAGAGAGAAGGGACCGTCTATTTTCAACGAGAGAGTTAAATGTATGCCAGGTGGTCGTATTTATCTAGGTGCGAAACAAGTGGCATTTGGCGGGAAATATTCTGCAAAAAAATTGCGTTCTGCTCTTGAAAGTGTCTTTGGAAATCGAACAATTGCAGAAAGTAATAATTTTCTTTGCATTCCTGCCTATAATACATTAACCTCTAATCCGAGAGTCTTTAAAAAGGATTTTGACAAATTCACAGAGGATGATCGGAAGACCTATGTAGATGTTGCATTGGCTACTTCTGCAGCTCCTACATATTTACCCGTTACGGAAATAGAAGATGATCAATTTGTTGACGGAGGTTTGTGGGCAAATAATCCAATTCTTGTAGCTTTGACAGAGTTTTTATATAAGTTCGCACAAGACCAACGTTTTTGTGGTCTTGAAATCCTTTCGATAAGTAGTTGTCAGAAAACAAAAGGAGAGAAACATCATAAGCTGAATAGGGCTTTTGTCAGTTGGAAGGATACGCTCTTTGATGCTTATTCTATTAGCCAATCAAAATCGGCAATGTTTTTGATGTCAAACTTGAAGGGGTATTTGTCATTTCCCTTCGACTTTCACAGAATTGAAAACATGCCTTTATCTCCAGAACAGGATAAAATAATTGACATGGACAATGCAAGTGAGGATTCTCTGAGACTTCTTATAAAGATTGCGGACAACACGGCTATGAACGAAAAAATGCGTCCAGAGATAGCTCATTTTTTTCAAACAAAAAAGACTTTAAATCCAAAAGAATATTAATATGGCAAATAATCATGAACAATTTAAGGCGTTTCACGATGTTATAAAAGCTACTTCAACGCGCCGTAAGACTCTCAAGACGAATCGAGATGCATTGAGAGCTAAAATAAGAAAGTACTTCAAAGATAATCATAGCGATTATATCCAACCTACTTTTTATTGGCAGGGGTCTTACGCTATGCACACATTACTAAATCCCATTAAAGATGAAAATGGTTTAGGAGCTTACGACCTTGATGATGGAATATATTTCGAAAGTGACAACATCAATGACCGTAAATCTATCAACTGGTATCATAGGGAAGTATATGAGGCCGTTAAGGACCATACAACCAACGGGGCAGATGACATAAATCCTTGTGTTAGGGTACAATATGCGGATGGGCATCATATAGATTTAGCTATCTATTTTTTAGACACTGCTAATGACAAGACTATGCTTGCACACAGAGCTGAACCGTGGCATGAATCCAATCCTGATGAAATGATAGATTGGTTTAGCAAAGAATGTAACGATAAAACAAAATTACGAGAACTCGTTCGTTTCATGAAGGCATGGTGTGAAAACAAGCGCAATGAAGGTACAAAGATGCCGAGTGGTTGCATCATGTCAATGCTTGTATCTAAACATTATCAGTGGAATGATGAAAATCGTTATGATGTTGCTATGCGAGATATACTGAAGAATATATATGACGAACTTAGTATTGAAGGAAACTTCCATTGCTGGAGACCTGTAGCTCCTTATGAAGACTTGTTTGACAATTATACAAAAAGCAAGAAAGATGCCTTCTTAAAAGAATTGAAATCATTTAAAGAGGACGCAGAGAAGGCTATAGCCAGCAAGAATCAACATGACGGATGTGTTAGATGGCAAAAACATTTCGGTGATAGGTTCAGTTGTTCTACGGCCAAAGATGTTGACGAAGATGCCTCACAGCAGAGATTCTCAGGTACAATAAATAAAAACAGCCAGTATGCCTGATGTTGAAACCGTATTGGAGACCTGTTTTATTGAACTTTCAAAAGAATACGATATAGAAGAGGTTGATAGCATTCCGCGATTTGAGAAAAAAATACGAACTCACATTTGGAAAGTTCAGATACCTGCATTGGTATTGGATAAAGCCGAAGATGTAGAAGTTTACATTCTATTTCCAAAAGACTTTCCCTACTCAATGCCATGTGTGATTATACCAGATGATAGGTTCAGATACCTGCCCCATATATCTGTAAAAACACGCAAGTTGTGTTTATATGAGGATGGCGAGGTTTATGACGCGAAAAATATTGAAGGACTAATACGTGACAATATCGACAGAACAAGAAGGTGGATTGAGAATTATTACGGTCGAGACAACTCCAATGAATATGCTAAAGAAATCAGAAATTATTGGAATGAACAATATGACGGAGAGAATAGTGTAGATGACCATTGGATTTTGTTAGGTAATATACCGACAGAAACTTGTGAAATGACAGGTGTTGCATATGTTGGTAAAAACCTTAAAGATGGTAGTATGCATGTGATGAATGTTGTTGCATCTGATGAGAACGACAAGGCATTAGCAAGTATCAAACTCAGGCATAAGACAAGAGAGATTACTGTTCTCTATATTGCTTCTTTAAAAATCCCCAATGAGCCACCATTTAGCATGACGGGGCAAGAGGTGATAGATAGGATAAGTGACAATGAAGACAGGAAGACGTTCAAGAAATACCTTAACCATTTCGGGAATGTGAATGTATTCTTTTCTATAGGATTGAATTATGCTGTAGGTGGCATATATATACACGACCTGAAAGTGAATAGGAATGGCTATCGGAAGGGAGCACTGACTTCGTTCAAAGTTTTGACATCTTTTGAAAATAAGAATAAAAAACTTGATAGACTCCATGTCTCAATATATTCAGACCAGCGAATTGCAGAACGAACTGCAGGTGAGATAATGAAGGATAGGCGTTTTTTAATAGCTGGACTTGGTAGTGTAGGTAGTAACTTATGTTACTATCTTAACGGTTACAACAATGCTGCGTTTGTCTTAACTGATAGGGATTGGCTAACGGTAGATAATATCGGGCGGCATCTACTTGGTTTTGAATACATCAACCAATATAAGTCATATGCCATAGCACACTACCTACAGCAATACAGACCAGATAGAAAAATACAAACCTTACAAATGAACTTACAACAACTTAAAAAAGAAGCAATCAACGAAGCTAGTGCGATGTTTATTTGTACAGGTGATGTTATGTCTGAGAAATGGCTGATTAACCAAATGTTAGAAGGATTTGTAAGAAAACCGGCTTTTATACTTTGGTTGGAACCTTATGGCATATCTGGCATCATGATATATGTAAATCCAGAAGATATGGAGTCTGTTAAACGGCTAAGAGATAAAGCAAATGATAGTTTCATAGATTTTTGCTTGATAAAGAGGGAAGAATATACAAATGAAGAGAAACTTACGAAACGCGATGCAGGATGCAATGGTAGTTATGCACAGTATTCTGCCAATGATGTAACTATGTTTCTTTCTACAATGTTCCCCATTATAGACCAATTATTAGAACAACCTTCAGAGTCAAAATGTTACCGATGGGTAGGAAATATAGGAATAGCAACAAAGAAAAACATCAACCTGCATCCAACATCAGAATTCTTAAAAAACGATTTGCAAGAACTTCCTGTATAAATATTGCCGATTGTCACTTCGAGATAAAAGAAGAAGTAATAGAGACCCTTAAGAGTTATGTCCAACATGAAGGCAACGAAATGTGTGGAGTGTTAACAGGTACGCAAGTTGGTAAGAATTGTTACAGAATTTGTAAAATTTCGCCGCCATGTGTTAAAGCACACACTCGTTGTGGGTGTGAACGTGATGCAACAATAGCGAATAAATTTATTGAAGCCGATTACGAACGGTCAGAGCATACCCGTTTTTATATTGGTGAATGGCATACACATCCAGAGGACAAACCAAAGCCATCTGCTGTTGATTATAATTCTATTAAGAACAATTATCATACAGCATTGCTTGTTGTACCATTATTATTGATGATTATAGTTGGAACACAAACTTTCCATATTTGTGTATATAATGGTAAGAAATTTGTAGAGGTAGTACCTAAGATTGTGTAAAACAAGTGTGGGCAAAAACGAAACCACAATCGGGCGGAAGTTTATAAGTTACAAAATTCCGTCCGATTATATAGAAGGTAGTCTTTCCTACTTCGTTATCACATTCCTCAAATCGGCATAGCTATTCACCACTTTGTATGTGACAGTAGAATTCGAGATTGTGGCGAAGTGACGACGGGCACATTCTATCTTTACGCTTTCAGCACTGCGATAGTCCAGTACTTCGTCATCACTATAGCCTTTGGTTTCAGCAACGAAATAGACGTGTTTGATGTCGGTGCCTTCTTTGAACACTATTGCCCAGTCGGGATTATAGTGTCCGGCAGGAGTGTTAATATAGAAGCCGCCGGGCAGTTTTGTATAGACTATGACTTCATTCTGATGCTCCAGTGCTTGAGCGAAGTTCATCTCGATGCCTTGTGAATCTACCACTACAAGGTCGTAAAGGGATTTTTGCGACTCCATGGCATTGACGCCCAGTTTGCCCTTTAAGGCTGATGTGCTGAATATGTCAGAATTAAAGGTCTTGTCAAGTTTATGATATGCAACGTGTTCGATTACGGCAATGGCCTTGCATTGATTGATGATGTTACCTGCCTTGATGATAAACTCTTCGGGATTAGCCTTGAACATATAGAAGGTGTTAGGGCTTATCTTTTGCAAGATGGTCACAATGACACGGCGTGTCAGTCCGGTGGCTTCCACTAATTTCCCGATTAGGTCATACTTTACATTCTCATTTACCAGTTCCTTGACAGCGTGTGTGTCTGTGCCTGTCACTTTCATGGCAATGCCTTCCGTAAGTTCCTGTTTGTTCTTTATTTCATTGAGCGTGCCAGTCGTTACTTGAATGTTTATTTCCGACACTCTCAGGTGGTTGTCCAGTTCAATGACGGCACGTTGGATTAGGTCTTCTGTCTTGAAGTTAACAGTGTAGTAAGTTTGATGGTTAATCTTCCGCCATAGTTCTTGAAACTCTTTGCGCTCAAACTTCTGCGAGTCAAACTTTGCTTCACGTGTCTGTCTGGCATTGTCTGGCTTGACAGCATTGGGATTGAATACGGCATCCAACCGTTTTACGATGTCTGCCTTATATTCGTTGTAATCCTCACCGAAATCAAGCGTTCCCTGCTGCTTGTGGTCGTGGAACTGTTGGGTGAGTTGTCCTTGCCGGTTAACATAGCCATGAGTAACCAATGCTGAAAACAAGAAACTTGCTTCCAGTTCATCCAGTCTTTTCTGCTCTCCATTTGCATTGGTGACAACCATATCCACAAATAAAGTAGGCTGTACCTTAATAGGACGGTCGCCAACAGCATCGGCAATTTCTGTTTGCAATTTCTTGGCAAAATCATCATAGCTTTCGCTGGCAATGACAGTCAGTTCGTTTACTTCAAACACTCGTCCGTGCAACACGGTCTCATCCTGCCGTTCACCTTGGCTGTTTACGCACAAGCGCATACCACGCCCCACTTCTTGCCGTTTCTTTGTCTGGTTGTCGCTGTCCTTCAGTGTACATATCTGGAACACATTCGGATTATCCCAACCTTCTTTCAAGGCAGAGTGCGAAAAGATAAAGCGTGTTGGTTCATCAAACGACAGTAGCTTCTCCTTGTCTTTCATGATGAGGTCATACGCAGAGGTGTCATTGCTGCTCTCGTTCTTTAGCTCTGTCTTTGAAGGTTGCACAAAGTGCCCTTTCTTGTCACGGGAGAAATAGCCGTTGTGTACCTCTTCCGCTTTCCATCGTTTCAAGTAGTCTATATATTCTTGCGAATCATCAGTTTGCAGTTGCAATGCACCCATAATGTTGTGGTATTCCTCTTCAAAGATTTCTGCAAACTGCCCCTTGCTTGTGCCGCCTCCCTGGTTGTAGATACGGTAGTTATCCACATGGTCTATAAAGAAGAGCGAGAGACACTTGATGCCCATCTTGAACAGCTGACGCTCCTTGTTGATATGTGATAGGATGGTCTCACGTATCTGGTGGCGGCGCACATAAATGTCGTTCACACGTCCAATCATATCACCCTCGTATAGAACAGTGTTGTTCAACAAGCGTATGCAACGGTTGTAGCCGTCTATGCTTTCTATACGATAACCGTTGGCGTATTCCTCCAGTCCGCCCGACTGCTGATAGATGTCAAATCCGTCACTCACCAACTGCGTAACTTGCTTTACTCCACTTACCCCCTTCTTGTCGAAACCTATACGGGCACGCGGATTGCCTTTCGACAGTTCGATACTCTCCAGATAGAGATAACCGTTGGTGGCTGTAGAACCATGCTGATTGATACCCTTCACCGAGATTTTCTTCACTAATTTCTTGTTGTAGGCATCCATTGCATCCAGACGATAAACCATATTTACTATGTCGTCAGCTCTGTGCGTGGCACTATATAATAAGGTGAAGAGCGGCTTAAACTCTTTCAGCTTTTCACGTGTAGCGTTCTTCTTGTCGGCTCCCAATACCGATTGCGGTTCGTCAATAATCAGGATAGGCTTTGTGGCGGCTATCACATCAATAGGCTTGCGTGAGCGGAAGGCATCCAACTTCATATAGATGCGACGGGCATCCTCCCCACGGGCGGCAAACGCCTGCGTGTTGATTATCATCACGTGCATATTCGAGTCGCTGGCAAACTGGTCAATCTTAGTCAGTTGTTTCGAGTCATATATGAACGACTGTATGCGCTTGCCGTACTCTGCTGCAAAGTGTTCGCTCATTATCTCAAAGGAGCGGCATACACCTTCACGAATGGCAATACTTGGCACCACAATGATGAACTTGCTCCAACCATAGAGCTTGTTCAACTCATACATGGTCTTGATGTAAGTATAGGTTTTGCCCGTTCCCGTCTCCATTTCGATGGTCAGGCGTAGGTCTGCAGTATCTATTGTTTCCGATGGCCGCAGTTGTGCCGCCATTTGTATCTGTCGGATGTTTTCCAATATCTGTCCTGCGGGGACAGTAAGCGGTTGATTGCGGAAGCCCACTACATCAAAGAGGTCTTGTGAACCGTCTGACGAACGTCCCATGTCATGGGTAAACTCCACCATCGACTGGTTGCGCTGCCCACGGAACACATCGGTCACAGCCCGAGCCGCATCCGTCTGGAACTGTTGATTCTTGAATTTCAGTGTCAGTTTTTTTGCCATAGTTCACTGAATGTTTTTAGATGACACGCACATTGTTCTTCACTTCCTCGTCCGTCCAGTCACACTTCTGCTTGAAGAGTTCAAAGAGGTTCATCTTCTGTGCCGCTTCGTTGAAACTGCTGTCACGGAATACCACACGTAAAGGTGACAAGTCGGCAATAGCATCAATCACCGCTTCCGTCACATTACCATCGAAACAAGCCACAAGGTCGCCATCGTTCACATTGTGTATCGTGCAGCCATCAACTTTTGTTGTGCTCAAAGGCAAAGACAGTTCCACGCCCCAGCGAAGCATACAGTCAAACAGCAAGTCAAGGTCGGTGCGGTCTTCCTTGATGTTGTCAAGCAGTCCTGCAAGCATGTCCTGAGTATAATCTTTCGGAGCAAAAGCCACATCTTTATAGTTACTGCTGTCACATTTGAACACACGGAAGCCTGTGTCAAGATCTTGGGCCGTCAATGGATTCTCTTCTTTTATTGTCTTTCCAGCACGGCGGATACGCTCCTTGCCAACTTCGGCTATATTATTCAAACCTATTTTAATCGCTCCCGGATTGTCGTCAATAATCTCTGGCATTTGAACAAGAATAAACTTACGGTTGCTTTGTGTTTCTTCATTAAGTTCCATAATGGCCTGGGCGGTAGTTGCGGAACCTGAAAAAAAATCCAGTACTATATCCTCTTTATCACTACCGATTATAGAAAGCATTTTTATAAGTTTGACGGGCTTTGGCGTATCAAAAGGAACATTTTCTAAATCCTTAAACAGTTTGATTAAATCCTTTTTAGCCATATCTGTATGACCATAATCTTCATACATCAAAAGGCTTGAAGGCCTTCTGCCTGTAACGTCAGATAGAAATTGTTTAACCGCAGGGAATGAGTTACCATCCTTTCCAAACCAGATACGATTGTCCTCTATCATTTTCATCATATTATCACGTGCATAAACCCAATGTTTTCCTTGTGGCACATTGAATACTTTTCCTGTTTTTGGACTTACCACGTCATAATATCCTTGTGAGCGTACACCATTACCAACACAGTCTCCCGCTTTCCAATCACCACGAGGATCATTATCCGGATTTTTATATCTTGCATTCATAGCTTCAGTCCTAGGAAGCAAGTTTATACTGAAACTGGAAATGTTCTTGCAATAGCAAAGGACAAACTCGTAATCGTTAGAAAAGTAGCGTGCTTGGTTTTTGGGCGAATAAACCTTTTGCCATCCCAACTGCGATATAAAATTTGACTCTCCAAACACTTCGTCAGTTATCTTACGCATATTTTGGATCTCATTCTCATCAATGCTAATAAAAATAACACCATTATCTGTAAGTAAACTTCTTGCGACCATTAGGCGTGTATAAATCATAGAGCACCAATCTGAGTGGAAACGTCCGTTTGAGTCAGTATTTCTACGGTAGCGATTCCCTTCTTCATCACGGTTACTCTCATCATATTCTTCCGCAGACTGTGTAAAATCATCATGATACACAAAATCATTCCCCGTATTATAAGGCGGGTCAATATAAATCATCTTGACCTTACCCATATAAGAGTTTTGGAGCAGCTTCAACACTTCAAGGTTGTCACCTTCTATGTAGAGATTCTGTGTCTTGTCCCAGTCAACACTTTCTTCGGGGCAAGGACGCAAAGTTTTATTGATTGGTGCTACCGCCTCATGCAATGCTGCTCGCTTACCTACCCAAGTGAAATCATACACTTCGGGAGTATCCTCTACGGCATTATCACCGAGAAGCAAACGGAGTTTGTTGAAATCAACTACACGACGTACTTCCCCATCATCACCCTTTGCTTCCGTGAAGCACGAAGGGGCAATCTTATAGAGGGCATCAAGATTCAGTTCTGCGCCATCAGGCGTTTGTATATCTATATATTTCGGCTGTTCCATATATTATTTTATTATAGAGAGAATTAGAGCTATAATTGAGATAATTGTTGTCACGATATACTTCTTGTCATCAAAGATTGATGGATTCTTTAATTTCGGATTTGAAAGCAGATATGCTTTACCTTTGTCTGTTAATTGATAGGTTATAAAGGAGTCGCAAAGTCCTCTTGTCCCCTGTCCTAAGCCCTCAATCGTCAAAAGATTTAGTTCATTGAAATCTGACTTTTCGGGTTTATATTTACCTTCTTTCAACAACAAAAGAATCTTTTTACCTCTCTTTTTTATCTTTTCCATTATTTCAGTTCTTCTAATTTATTTTTCAATTCTTTCAGTTCTTTCCGCGTGGCTTTCACCTGCTTATTCATCTGCATTTGCCTGTCCAGTTGCGGTTCTTTGCGCATTCGCTTCTCCAAACTTTTCAGTTCCGCTTCGGCTGCCGCTATTTGCTTCTTCAATGCAACGATGTCTGCCATACTGCCGGCTTTGTGCTCACCGATGCCACTGACCTGAGCTATGAAGTTGTCGTAGATTCGTGACAAAGACTGGCCGTCAATTTGCAGATGCAAGTCGTCTAATGCCACCCATGATGAGGCAAAGGTCTGCGTGATACAGAACTTTATATGTGTATCATCTGTCCAATCCTTATAGTTGATAAGCAGCATGGCATGATTGTCATGCACAAGTATAAAGACTATGTGATGGGGCATGTTAATGTCGATGAATGAAAACAGGTCTGTCGGACAGTCCGCTTGTTTAAGATTCACCACAAACACCTCTATCTCCTTCATCTGTTCCGTATCGGTAACATTCAGCGTGGATGCCGCTAACTTGTATAGCCATGTGATGTTGACCACATCATTCACGAAGCGTGTCTTCATGCGAGGATTTACCTCCATGAACTTATAGAACATTGTCTTTGGCACTACGCGATTGACGATGGTATTTTGCGGATATTTCAAAATATTATCCACGGTCACCTCCTTCCTTTATCACAAGAAAGCAAATCAGCTCAAAATCATCCAGCCCTTTAATGTCATTCACAAGGGCAGTTGTCTCGCCAAAAGAGAAAAGGCTTTCAAGGTCGCTTTCCTCTTTCTGCTCCACAATAGTGCCCACCGCCTTTTGCAGCAGTTCACTATAATGCTGCATTTTCCGTCCATCGGCAGTCTCCTTGTTGAACGCATGGCACAGTTCCTTGATGGGTTCAGTACGTCCCTTGCACGAAAGGCGCATGATGTCGAGCAACCGTTTTGGCGAAAGATGATTGATAATCGGTTCGCCCCCGTCAGACAGATAAACCATATAAAACGGATGCAATAAGTTCTGCCTGCCTATGTTCACCGCATTGTTTCGGTTCTTTAAGATGAATATGACACCAGGCTTAACAACTTCTGAAGCAGGCACCACTGCACTCATGCCCAAAGGCGTATGCTCAATGTCTGGATGCTCGTGCATATATGCCAACAAGTCCATTCGGAACTCGTTGAGTCCCAAATCCATGATGTTGATGCCCGTGTCCATATCTTCAAGGTCAACCACCTCTTCCTGTAAGCGTTGCAGTTGGTTCTTGCGATAGTCGAGGTCTGCCTGTTCCTCATCGGAAAGAAGAACATTGCTATTGCCCGCACCAGTGATATTGACACCTGTCATGCGTGCCTCCACACGTCCTTTCAGACGGAGGTAGTCGTCCAGTTCTATGTCCGGCCAATAGTTTACTAACTGAATCACGTCATTGCGTGAGCCGATGCGGTCCACACGCCCAAATCTCTGGATAATGCGGACGGGGTTCCAGTGTATGTCATAATTGATCAAGTAGTCGCAATCCTGAAGGTTCTGTCCCTCGCTGATACAGTCAGTGGCGATAAGAACATCTATCCGTTCCTTTGTGTCAGGCAACAACTTGTCTGCCTCTTTTGATATGGGAGAAAAGAGCGTAAGGATGCTGTTAAAGTCAGCGCGAAGCCCCTTGATGGTTGAAGCGACTTCATTTCCTGTAACCAATCCGGTATGCAGCCCAGCGTTCTCCATAATGGCTGGAGCCAGATTGTCATAAAGATATTCAGCCGTATCACTGAAAGCAGTGAAGATAAGCACTTTCTTGTTGTCACCGTTTATCGGATGTGCAAACTTCTCACGCAAGTTCTCTATAAGCATTTGCAATTTGCTGTCATGTTCGGGTGTTATGTCGCGGAGCATAACCAGCAACAGGTCTATGATATATTGGTCTGCCGCCAAGTCACGTTTCCATGAACGGCAATCCATATCGGCAAGCGATACGCGCGTTTTCTTTCCTCCGACAAGAAAGTCATTCTCACTGTCATCGCCGTCGAGCATACTCTCCAATGTCTGAAGGGAGAGGCGTGTATCCTGCCGTGTCTCCATAAAAGTGTCGATAGCTTTCAAAGTCTCGTCAACCTGCGACTTCATACGCTCCAGCGTCAAGCGGAACGAGTTTACCGAAGACTCCAGACGTTTGAGCAGGTTGATTGCCATGAGTTTCTTCAAACCCTTTTCACGACCCGACATTCCAAGATGCCCTCCGCTGTCATCCTTGTCAATCTCATACTTACTGCGCATGGAAGGCAGAATATAATCTGACGGCGCATAGACACTCAGGTTAAGCTCATCAAGCTGGGAGGCAATGTCCCTATAGGTAATGGCTTCGTCAAGGTCAGTGAGGTGTGGACGCTTGGATATAGGTTTCAAGCGTGTCGGGAACTTGCCAATATCTGCTGTGTCATAGTATTTTTCTATATGCTTGCGGCTTCGGGCAATGGTGACGGCATCCAGAACTTGGAAGAAGTCAAACGAAAGCATATCCAGCAATCGTTCTGCCGTGCGTTCCTTCGGGTCTTCAAGATGCACCCAAATGTTGTATTGCGCCTGTGCCGAGCGGAAGATATCCTCAATGGGACGGTCAACATCCAGTTTGTCATTGATAAGCGACTGCTCGCCCTCGTATGCCAACTGCAACTGGTTCTTCAAATCGTTGAAACGGTTGTTGACAGGAGTAGCTGAAAGCATCAGCACCTTTGTCTTCACTCCGGCACGAATCACACGGTTCATCAGACGGAGATAACGGTTTTCACGCGGGTTCTCGTCTTCCTCATCGGTAGTGACCTTACCACCATTGCGAAAGTTGTGGCTTTCATCTATCACAATAAGGTCATAGTTTCCCCAGTTGAGCAAGGCGAGGTCAATGCCGTTGCTTGTGCCATGGTCGCGCGAAAGGTCGGTATGAAACAACACGTCATAACGCAAACGGTCTTTCTCCAGCGGATTGTTGCGGTAGTTGCTCTTGTAGGTATTCCAGTTGTCATAGAGTTTCTTGGGACAAAGCACCAACACCGACTTGTTGCGGTTCTCGTAATACTTGATAACTGACAGAGCAGTGAAGGTCTTTCCTAAACCGACACTGTCGGCAAGGATGCAGCCGTTGTAAGTCTCCAGTTTATTGATGATGGCAAGGGCGGCATCCTTCTGGAAATTATAGAGCTTGTTCCATACTTGCGATGACTTGAAACCTGTTGCCTCGTTTGGCAGTACATCTTCGCTGATGTCGGAAAGAAACTCGTTGAAGATATTATATAGCGTGACGAAGTAGATGAAGTCAGGAGCATTCTCACGATAGACATTCTCAATGTTTTCGATTATGGCATCCGTAACATCAGTAAAGTTCTCTTTGTCTTGCCAGAAGTCATTGAAGTTCTTGAGGTAGGCATCGCTGATGGGTGATGGCATACGCTGAATGAGTTGGAAAATGTTGTTGCCACGCTCGCAACCGAGTTCCGTTGTGGTGAACTCATTGAAAGGCATATAGGTAAACAGCCCCTCCCCGTTCTTCACGTTCAAGAAACCGGGCATGTTCATCTGTGACACATTGGTCTTGAAGCGGACTTTTCTGCGAATCCAATCGGCACACTCCTTGGCAATAGCCCTTTGCGTAAGGTTGTTACGGAGCTTTATTTCAAAGTCCGAGCCATACAGCGTGCGCTCACGGTTAAGTTTAGGAATATAGAATTCACGCTTCTGTTTCTTGGAACGCTCTTTGTTAAATGTGGGCGAGGTAAAGATGAAACGCAATTCGTCTATCTTCTCCAGTTCCTTTTGAAGTGCCTCAAAAGCATAGATGGAGAAAGAGGCGGCTGCCATTGACACCTTTGAACCCTTTTGCAGCGTGGCCTTCAAGTCGTCAATGACCCTCTGGGTGATATTGTCGAATTGCTTCGGTAGTTCCATATTTAACACAAGAACTCCCTGCATAGTGTCTCGACGGGCGACCAAGCCCTTTTTACACTACGAGGGAGTTCCATTATTTCTTTTGCCTATTGGCGGTGGTCTTTGTCGAGCAAAATAAGTTCGTCTCTTCGTAAGAGACGAAGAAAATAGGAAAGTCTTGATATTCCGCCCATTCTGTCGAAAATGAATATGTTTTGTAAAACAACATGAAAATTTGATGGCACAAATAGCAGTTTTTCTCTTAAATAAGCTGAATTTTGACTGAAAATGAGTATCTTTGCATCAAATATCCGTCTCTTACGAAGAGATTGAGATTTTTGCTAAACAACTTCTTGCCTACAGCAATTCCAAAATCATCTTGTTTGCCTTGTCAACCACCGATGCTTCGAGAGAAGCAAGGTAAATCTGTGTTGTCTTTTCAGAATCATGCCCCATGCCCTCACTAATGACTGACAACGGAACATTTCTTACCTTGGCCACACTCGCCCATGAATGGCGCGCCACATACATTGTCAAAGGCCGTTGAAGTTTCAGCATTCCCGACAGGTCTTTCAACCGATAATTGACCAGATGCAGGGCATTGTCATACTGCTTCCGCTCATTCCCTTGCTCCTTGATAATCGGCAATAAATAGGTAGAACTGTTTGATGGATATTTCTTGATGATTTCCTCCATACATTTCTCCCATTTGACGGTAAGCCGCTGTCCGGTTTTTCGCCTGCAATAGGTCAGGATTCCGTTCTGTAAATCCGTCTTTTTAAGGTATGCCATATCAACAAAGGACATCCCTCTTGTGTAAAAACTGAACATGAACATATCACGCGCAAAATCCAACGAAGACTTCATTGACAGATTCAGTTCTTTCAAGGCCTTGATGACTTTAACAGGAACAGCACGCTTAACAGTCTTGTCCACTCCGGTATAGACATGACGGAACGGATACTTCTGTGGCGTAAGTTCTTTTTCCACTGCTCGGTTATATACTGCCCGAAGAATACGCATATAGAATGATATGGTATTCATGCGTACTCCTTTCGCTTTCAGATGAGCTTCGTATAAAAGCATAAGGTCAGAGTTAACACCGTCAAGCGGAACGTCCTGTTCTTCACGAAATTCCATGAAACTTTTAAGAGTTGCCGTATAAGTCTCGGAAGTGCGTATCTTTCCCAATTGTCGCAGTTGAATAATTACACTATGCATAAAGGAAAACAAGGATGTCTCTTTGGTCACTTTATGGAATAGTGTAATTACATCATCTGCCGTATATTTGCGTCTTTCCTGCTCTAACTGGCGTACAATCCTTTCAAATCTTGACAAGTCCCATTCCATACGCTCCCTAATGCTGCATAGGATATTGGCACGTGCGCCACTGACCACAACGCTTTCTATTTCTGCATCCCATTCGTATGCATAGATTTTATAGTCCGTGTTCATTTGACGAATTACCCTGTTCTGTATAATCTGAAAATATAGTCCTCCTTCCTTACCTTCTACTGTGGAGGGTCTGAACTTTATCTTTATTGATGCCATAATTATCTTCTAAATCCTTTTGTCCTATTCCTGCTTATTACTATTCCCGCTGCCGCTATCATACATCTGCGTCTATAACTCTGGTCATCTTCATCGGGATTGCGTCCATCCCAACGAAGGTCGGATGTTTCACCTCCGCCACCGGATGATGTCGGAATAGGACGACCACCAATCAGCGCATCGGCAATAGCAAAAAACTTCTCCCGAAAATCAGGAATGGCTAAGACATCCAATAATCCGCAGAGTGTTTCATTGAGTTTGCCGTTCTCTTCGGTTATGTCCCGGATATATTGACGTAGTTGCCCGCTCTCATTCCTATATCGGTGATACTTCTTGTAGTCTATCAGTTGATTTTGTTGGGCAGATTTTACTTGCTTTTCAGCTTCTGTCATATACAACCTCTCAATCTCAGCAACAACCTTATTGAACATGGTCTCTATCCGCTTGTTCTGTTTCTCCATCCATTTCTCACGCCCGAACGTAGGCGGTACTTCCGTGATTTGGGGAGCGGTAAAACCAATGCGGTGATTCTTGAATGGGGTGATAATCTGATGCACATTGCCGACATCTTTCATCAAGCGGTTTAGTTCCTGTTGTTTTTCCTGTAGCTTACCAGCCTTGTCCGATAGCTTCTCCTGCAAGGCTGATATTTCATTCTCCAGCCGATGCACTTTACTGTCAGCCTCATGCAACGTTATCTTACGGTCAGAAAGACGGAAGCGGACAGTCTGTATCTCATTCTGAAGTCTGGAAATGGAACTTTCAAGATTCTCTTTCATCGTTGTAAGCCCTTTGATTGCCTTCTCCAATTTCAGTTGCTCACGGTAGAACTCATGCTTATCTAAATGGCGCACATTGCGGTCTTTTACACTATCGCCACGTTCAAGCCCGTACTTCTTGCCAACTGTCTCATACAGCGAGGTGTGCATTGCATGAAGAATAGCCTTATACTCTCCGCCGTTCTTCCCGAACTTTGCAGACCACATCACCCGTTCCTTTTTCTCCTTGCCTTTTCTACCTACGGGAATAACAAGTGCATGGCAATGAGGTGATTTTTCGTCCAGATGCACCTGAAAGCCGATGACATTTTCCTTGCCGAACTGTTCGCAACACCACCTGTATGAATCCATCGCCCAGTCCTCCACCTCACGGCAACGGTGCAGATGACTGTTGTCAGCTCCCTTGTTCATATTCACGGTCTGGCTCCCGAAAGCCATCTCAAGCGTCCGCTCGTGATTTCCTCCGATGATTAGTTTGGCGCAGATGTTCGGCTGAATCTTGCTGTCAGCCTTGAACGGATGATATTCCAGTTCGTCCAGCCGTTCCTGTATCCTCTCATCCAACCGCTTGTCCATATAGCCTAACGGATGAATCTTTCCGTCACTGCCAATCTCAAAGTTCAGATGCATCCGTGTCCTGTCGTAATTGTTGGCAGGGTCTCTGTTAAGCTGGTTTATCTTCCGGTCATCCCAACGTCTTTCATTCTCGTTGGCCTCACTCCGGCTGAATGATTTTCCGTTCTCTATATGCAGGGCTTGTTTCTGTTCTTGTACCATAATCTTTTTCTGTATTTTTGAGTTTCAACATTTCTATAAAAGAGGATGAAAAGAGCTTGCTCGCTATCGGGGTGCAGGGACAATGTGCGGCATAGACGCTCCCTGCCTCATGGGACTTTCTTGCTCTCGGGCAAAAAGTCCTTATTGAGTTTAGGACTTTTGCAAAGTCTGTATAAGAGCAAGCTCATGGAGTGGACGATACTGTTATGGCGGAGCCGTTGAAGAAAGGGTATCAGATGGAGCACTCTGCACCTTCTCATACTTGGAATGTCCGCAATGCCGGAGACGGTTTTCCTCTATATACCGGTCAATCCATTTGTTGCAGGTACTCTCGCTGTATTCCAACCGTCTGACAACAGACAGGTATTCCTGCTTGGTGAAACAGTCGGGCAACATATTGTACAGGATTTCTCTTCTGTCATTCCTGTTGGATGCTGATGCGGGGGAGGAAGGCTTCTCCAACTGACAGAACATATATGCGGAATGATACAGCATAGTCTCGGCAATAGTGAGTGACGTGTGGTAATCCTCATCAGTACATTCCAGTCTCAAAGGTTGTCCTTCCGGCATCGGATGGTAGCACTCATCCGTCAGATGCCGGACAATCGTCAGCACCATCATGATGCGGAATGCCATCAGTCCGTTTCTTCTCACCACGCCCTGCATCTTGTTGCCGATGGCTTCGCAGCATTCATTGTTCAGCTGGTTGTAGTGGTCCATGAAATGAGCATGCAGGAATGGTGGAATGCTCACTTCGTATGTTGATGCCTCCCGCTGAATCTTTCCTGACAGTTCCTTATAATGCTCACCCAACTGACGAAACACCTCTGTCTTGGAATGCTTAGAGTCGGTAACTACAAACACGTTACGGATGTTCCTCTCAAACTTTATATTGAAGAATATGAAACGGCTGAACAGTCCGTTCTCGGAATCCTGTATGAGGTTACGGACCTGTCCCGGTGTCCCGGCAAGCACGACACTCAGTTTGGGACAATCCACTTCAAGGAATTCCCTGTCCTTACGGCGACACAGTGACACTGGCTCATGGTGGAACGCCTTGCGCAACGTATCAGAATAGTTCCCATAGTCTGACTTCAATGTTTGGCTGAGCGTGTCACCCTCCGTCTCGAACATCAGCCCGGTACCGTTATTGTCCGCCAACGTCTTGATGAACGCACTGGCACTGCTGTTGGCCGGAATGATAAG
>OLVS01000285.1_pt1 | contig 31400 bp, 22 predicted proteins | sample 1644121 | NCBI WGS metagenome assembly OLVS01 (sample SAMEA103958121, study PRJEB25191) | human gut metagenome
TGACGCGATACTGTGCGCCGATTTTGAGATCGTCCCACTTGGCGACGCCGGTCTTATCGGTAGTGATTTTGCTTACCTCCGTCCAGTTCTTACCGTCTGTGGAAGTTTCCAGCAGCAGCTCCGCACCGGCGAGGGGACTGCCGGTAACATCCACCTTGCGGACGGTAAGGCTTCCCTTCGCCATGGTGTTCGTCCGCGTCTCGGTGATGTTCAGCGTTCCCGTGGTGATGGTAATCGGGTACTTGGTATCGTCCACCACATACCCCTCCGGCGCACTAATTTCTTGGTAGATATAGCTGCCCAACGGGAGGTCAGTAAAGACCGCTTTACCGTTTGTTCCGCTAGTCGCATCGGCCACCTTATTGCCAGCGCTATCGAACAGCCGGTAAGTAACGCCTGCCAGCGCCTTGCCAGTGTCTGCGTCCACCTTATTGATGGTCAGGCTGCCCTTGGCAAGAGCGTTTGTCCGCGTTTCCGTAATGTTCAGCGTCTCGGTGGTAATGGTAATCGGGTACTTGGTATCATCCACCACATAGCCCTCCGGCGCACTGATCTCCTGATAGGTATAACTGCCGAGAGGCAAATCAGAAAAGACCGCCATACCATCCGTGCCAGTAGTCACATCGGCCACCTTATTGCCGCTGGCATCATAGAGCCAGTAGGTCACACCTGCCAGCGCCTTGCCGGTGTCTGCATCGGTCTTATTGATGGTCAGACTGCCCTTATCTTCCGTCACGGTGGCCTTGATCTTGATGTAGGCTCTCACGGGATCAAGCCCTGTACCGGTATAGCTGGCCAGAGACTGATATTTGCCGGTAGAATCATACCAACACAGCACTGCTTCGTCCGGATCAATACCGTAGGCACTGCCGGTAGCGGAATAGGTTTTCTCGGTCGTGAGGCCCTTGGCGGCTTCAGCCGTGGCCGTGATGGTCAGGGTGTTGCCGCGCTGGGAAAACGTAATGCCGTTGCCATTGTTGCTGGAAAAGTTGAAGTCGCCCAGCACACCATTAGTATCGGTCACGCTGGCGCTGTAGTTGCCGCTGGAGTCCTTCGTCAGTTCGATGGTATCGCACCAACGGCTGCTTGTCGCCGCAAAGCTGGGAATATCCGTGGCGCTCTGCATCGCATCTACGATTTCTCTGTACCACAACTCAAATGTGGGATAACGAGACGTATCCACGCAGCCAAAAAATGGGCTGCTGCCCCAGGATCGGTAGTCATAGGGACTTCTGTACTCGCAAATTAAGTCCCAAATGACTGCCTGCGTGGCGGCCCATTTTTCAGCGCCGATAATATCGCTGCTGTTGCTGTCGCCGTAGGCTGTGCCGTACTCAGCGCTGGGGTAGCCACAGGCAAGCGCCAGTGCGATACCGCTCTGAACGGACGCAGGCAAGTTGTACCAGCACCCGCTGGAGCCCTGCACATAATTACTGCTGTCATCCGAGCGAACACCCGGCTGGATGCAGTAGGCCACCGCACCGTTGACATACTTGACGTGATACAGGGCGCTGCCACTTCCCAAGCTGCTGTCCGCCAGAATGGTCAGATTTCTCGTGCTGGGCGTGGTCGAACTGCTGTAGTCATACTGCTTAAAGGTCAACTGACTGGTATAGACGTAGACTTTATACTTGACCACGACCGTGGCAGCGTAGGCAGACACCGCCAGCATCGCCGCCATAACCAGCGCCAGTACCAAAGCCATAAATCGTTTAACAGTTTTCAATAGGATTCCTCCTTTGTCGGAAAAGATAAAGCCTCTCTGTTGTCAGAGAGGCTTTGCGTATGGAATTGTTGCGTGTTAGTCATAGAGAACGTAGATCAGCATGCTTCCGCCGTCCTCCACAATGCAGACGTTGCAGTGGAATCCGGCGTCTGCCACGCTATCCCGGCCCGCCTGCATCATGAGCTGACGGAAGGTGAAGTCCACCATGTCCCGTGCCTTGGCTTCCAACGTCTCTTGTGAGGCGTCCACCGGCACTGCGGCAGGGAAGCGGTAGGCACTGTTGCCCAGCGTCAGGCCACTGTCCGTGGTGACGCCGTACTGCGTGGCCGCGTAGGCGTTGGCTGCGTCGATGGCCGCCTGCCGGTCTGCCGGTGTTCCTGGTTCGGGCGTAAGCTCCGGTTCCGGCGTAGGCTCTGGCTCCACATAGCCCGTCTTGGCATGGACAGTCTCAGAGGGAATGGCCTCTGTGACATTAGGCTGTGTGGTGGGTACAGGCGCAGCCTGCGGCACTTCTGTATCTGCATTTACCGGGGTATCCGCCGCCTTGGCCTGTTCAACCACCACGGGGGTCGTTTCCTGAACCGGCTGTTCAGGAGCAGGGTCGGGTTCGCTGGCAACAGGTGCTTCCGCCTGCGGGGAAATGGCTGTCGGTGCGGAAATTGAGGTGTTCTGAGTGCCTTTGGCTGCACAACCTATGAGACATATCATACTCAGCACCAGTCCTACACAGCAGATCGCTTTCTTTTTCATCATGGTATCATCCTTTCCTTTCAGATGACATCATTATGAAGCCCCAGACATTTGCTGTCAAAATTTTGTCTGCCGCCAGCGCAGCTTCATTTTACCAGATCGTTTTCCTTGACCGGAATGGCGGGTTCTCTCTGTTTGGCGGCTTCCAGCTCTGCTTTCAGCGCCTTGACTTTTTCCCGCACAGAGGGCTTATCCATCTCGGTAGAGGTTCTGGCACCACTCCCGCGCTCCTTGAAGCTGTTCTCGGACGGAGCGCGGGGCCGTTGTTTTCTTGCGTCACTCTGTACGGGTGCCGGGTAGCCCATCCGCTCAAAGATGCGGTTGATCTGCTTGGCGTCCTTAGCCTTGGCCATGATCTCCACCGTACCGGTTTTCTCCACCTTATTGACGATGGGATAGAACAGCACCCCATAGCGCTTGCTCTCCATCTGAAAGCCTTTTAGATCATCCTGCTTAATGGAGAAAATGGTCAGCTCCTCACCATCCTGGATCAGCCGCTTCAGACCCGTCTTACCGGCTAACTTCGGGTTATCCTTGGCAATGGCGATCAGCAGCGCCGCCAGATTCTTGGCACCCAGCCCCGCCAGCTTTACGGCGCTTTCCGTGATCTGGATACTCTCTTTCACCACCAGATCGGCAGTCTCACCGCTGGTACTCACGTTTGCGTTCCTCCTTCCTCACTTGTTCTTGTCGCTCGGCTTCCGCCTGCTGTAGCTGCTCGGATATTTGCGGCACATCCGCCAATATCCTGCGGCACAGGGCCAATTCCCTGCGCTTTTCCCGCAGGGAGGCAGTCTGCCGGTCAATCTCGGCGCTGCACCGTGCTTTGCTTTCCTCATCTGTGGCTCGCCTCCTTTCCTGATAGAGTGGTTTTCGCTGTATGACGCCTGCTTCGATCTCGCGCTCCAGCTCGCCGGTACGGGCGGTCAGCTCCTCCGTCGTGGTAATATGATTTGACCACAAATAGAGAAACTGCCGCTCGTACCGCTCCAGCCGCACAACCTCCTGCCGCATGGAAAAAGGGACGCGCCGAAAGTACTTCTCCCGGTGTGTCCCTCGCAGCAGATAGAGATACTTGAAATAGAGCGCATAAAAGCCGGTGACTTTTCTTTTCGGCCCAGCAGGGCACTTTCCTTTGATGCGGTAGCGCTTGCTCTTATGCGGAAGGTCTGGCACGGACTGTGCGCCGCCTTCCCGCTGGGCAGCCAGCCGCCTGCGGATATCCTGCTCCGTGTAACCGTCGCCCAGGCTATCCAGCCGGATTGCCCGCTTACCGCCCGGTGGCAGCACCGTCACATATTTGCGGTTGGGGTTATTCTGCACCACATACCCGCGCCGCCGCAAAAGCATCAGAAAAGTCTCGTATGTATACGCCTCTCCAATGATGCTGTCAATGTCGCCGCGAATAACGCTGCGGATAGTGGACCTGCCTGCATTCTCCGCCTTCCATTCGGCGTAGTGCTTTCCCTTGCCTTGCGGCACGATCACGGGCAGGTCGTTTTCGCGGCACAGGGAATCGGATGTGCTTCGCACATCGAAATAGTAGCTGCCGGGGCTGGAGTGATACTTTTTGCCATCCACGAAGGACACAGAATTCACCACCACATGATTGTGAAGATGGGCCTTATCCAGATGTGTCCCGATGACCACCTCGTAGCGGTCGCCAAATAAGCGCCGGGCAAACTCCACGCCGATGGCATGGGCCTGCTCCGGCGTCACCTCGCCGGGTGCAAAGGACTGGATGAAGTGATATCCCACCACGCCGCCCAGCTTGCCGAAACGGCTCTTTGTCTCCTGCATCTCTGCATAGGCGGTTGCCGCATTGCTACAGTTGAGCGTTGTAACAAATTGGGGCTGCTCCGTTTTATCAGAATCCACCGCATAATCAATACCGGCGTTCAGTGAGGTCTTACCTCCGTTGACGGCGTAGTTCACCCGCTTATCCAGCCGGTCACGGATGGCGATGATCTTCGTAATGGCCATATCAGAGTTCTTTCAGCCGCTGCCAAATCATTTCCTGCATTGCCTTGATACGCGCTATCTCCTCCATGCGGACAAAACCGCTGGCATTGGCTACCTTTGCTATTTGGTTGATATTCGCTGCCACGCCGGACATTTGGCGCAGCAGCTCCGTCAGCTCACCGGGCGGGCGGGGGCGTAACTCCGAGCCCACGATAAGCCTGCGGATTACCGGTTCCATCTTTAGGCCGGTATCCGTGGAGAGCTTTCTCAAATATGCGTACTCTGTGCTGTTCAGCCGCAGAGACACGCGCTTTGCAATTTCTCTCATGAGGTTCCTCCTCTCGTTTTTAATGGGGGTCTTAGGGGGCTATGCCCCTTAACAAGCGCGTTTTGCTGTCAAAATGCTATGCTTGCCAGGACAGCGGCGCTCCGCGCCGCGTCCTGCTGCACTGCGCCGAAAAAAGAGATCAGCGAGCTTCGCCGCGCTGGGCGCAGTGCCGATACCGCAGCAGATCATTGTAGTCCTTGCCCCGCGCCGGTGGCTTGTCAATGACTTCGTATCCCTCCAGCAGTTCCCGCAAGGATGCTGCCGCCTCCCGCCCCGGCGCGTCATTGTCCAGACACAGCACGATACGGGATATGCGGGGTGCGGCTTTCAAATACCGCGAGAGTGCCGGTGGCAATCGCTGCATACCCTCACCGGAGATACCGCCCAGCGACAGCGTATTGGCCTTGCGCCAGTCCCGTCCCTGCTGCTTCAGCAGTGTCAGATAGGAAAGGGCGTCAATGGCGCTCTCGAAAATACACAGCGTCGTGCTGTCGCCCGGTGTTGTGGGCACAGCAAAAGAGTATCGTTTGTCGCTGCCGGCCACCTCGCCTACAAACCGCTTCTCTTGCAGCGTTCCCCTCTGCATGGCGTAGGCCGGTTTGTCACCGGAAAAGCCCACGAACACACAATTATGACGCTGTGCCGATTCATAGAGCAGGCCGTGCTTGATGCAGTGGTTGATGATCTCAGGGTCAATGCCACGGCCATGCAGGTATGAAAAAACACGCCGGTTGTCGGCGTGTTTAGGCGGTAAAGAGAATATTATTGTTGGGTGTGCTTTGCTGCGAGGTATTTCTGCCAGTGGCACACCGGCAGCACTGCGAACACGCTGCACAGCGTCCGGCAGCGACAACTCCCGTACAGTGGTCAGGTAATCCAGCGCATTGCTGCCGCCGACGCCACGCGACCACCAGTACCATTTTCCGTTGGAAATTTTCAGACTGTCATGGCTTCTGGTGGCGTAGGTGTTGCCGCCTGCGCTGACCAGTTCCTCCGGCTCACAGCACCGCAGATAGGTCAGCAAATCCATCTCGCGGGCGCGGGCTAACTGCTCTGACGGGATAAACGGCATAGAACATCACCTCCCTCGTTTTCCGATGATTGGCGAAATATTTTTCCGACGATTGGCGGAAATTTGATCCGACAGTTGGCGAAAAAATCCCTGTGCAAAAAAAGCGCAGGCATTTGCCTACGCTTTTCACGGAATTATTCTGATTGTTCTGTGTTCGCTCTCTGAAGATAAAATTCACTCTCTGCAACACGGGTCACAAAATCATATTCCAATCTGTTCGCCTTGGATAGATTGATATTGTAACGCTTGCTGACCTGCCGAAGATAAGCAAAATAATCCTTGTCTTCCTGCGTAAGCGGCGCGACCCAGCCAGTTTGGGCGGCGTGATCCTCTATGCGCCGAAGATATTCAAGTTCTTTCTGATCCATTACCATGCTCCCTTGTGAAAAAGTACGCTTTCCAATTAGGGAACTTTTTGCATCAGTAAGCACCCGATTTGTTCCCTATTTTTATTTCGTGAAAAGAGGAACTTCTGCGTGAAAGTTCCCTTTTCCGGCTACACGCCCCGCAAGCATATGCAGCACGATCACCATGAGCACTATAGCAAAACCTGCATTTGCTGTCAAATTATTTCACCTCTCCCGGCCTGTTCTCATACGGTAGGCATAGTTCTGGACACTGTACCGGCGCATATAGTCGTTTTCGGAAGGCGCGGCGGAATCGAAGTCCAGCCCCTCCAGACGCCGGTCATCCGGGTCAAGCACCTCCTCCACCGGAATGACGCGGATCTTCGCCCGGCATTTCAGCTCGCCGCCGAACACACCGGCCACACAGTGAAAGTCTCTGTCGCCGCATACCCACAGCAGCCTCTTGCCTGCCGGAATGTCTCCGAAGGGCTGCTTGAGTACCACCACTGACCACGGTTCCGCGCCCGCTACCTTATAGTAGCCGGAATTTTCTGCCCGTTCATAGGCTTGGATCATCTTCTCAAATTTCCGCTGCGGCTCTATGTAGAACCAACTCTCCTGGTATCCCATATCGACCTACCTTTCCCATTGTGGCTTTTTTCTCGCCGGTGGCTGTTCGCCAGCGTCATGGGAGAGAAACCGTCCGCGTTGGGCGCGGTATGTTCCTTGACCACGGCGATATCCGCGCCGTACCCGGCAAGGCGCTCCTGCGTCTCCGCAAGAGACTTGGGGAATGTTTTGCTGATGGCATCCTCCAGCGCATACCGCTGGCTTAGGTGACTGCTTTTCAGCAGCTTCAGCTTCGTCACCGCAATGTCCAAGTCCATCTTCTCCTTGATGAGTGGATTGCCGCTGGCCAGCGCCTTGATCTCCGCATAGGAAAGCGCCTGCTCGTCCACATCCTCGGCGCTGCGTACAGGGGACTTGCTGGTCATGATCTGCGCGATGAATTTTTGCTTTCGCTCCACCAACTGATAGAGGTAGGCGTCAAACGTACCCTCAGTGACGTAGCTGTAAATATCCACCTCGCTATTCTCATTGCCCTGCCGGATGATACGGCCCTCCCGCTGCTGAAGGTCGGATGGCCGCCACGGACAGTCCAAATGGTGCAAGGCCACCAGCTTCTGCTGGCAGTTGGTTCCGGCACCCATGCGCTGTGTGCTGCCCAGCAGCACACGCACCTGACCGGCCCGCACCTTGCTGAACAGGTCTTTCTTCTGGGCCTCGGTCTTGGCGTCGTGGATATAGGCAACTTCATTTTCCGGTATGCCCATCGCCAGCAGCTTATCACGGATATCATCATAAACACTGAAAACACCTTCGCCCTTGGGCGTGGACAAATCACAGAAGATCATTTGTGTGGAGCGCTTCTCTGCCGTGCGCTGCCAGATGTCAAATACCGTCTCCGCGCACTTGGCCGCCTTGCTCTCCGGATCGCTGGGCAGCATGGGATTGATGAGCCGCTGGTCTAATGCCAGCTTCCGGCCATCGTTGGTGATCAGCAGCATATTGTCCACGCTGCTGTCCACCTGCCGATTACGCACCTGCTCGGCCCGTTCCGCCAGCGATGCCACCATCTCTTTCTGGTACTCGGACGGTTTCAGGGCGATGTTGTGATAGTGGGCCTCCGGCACCGGCAAATTCAGCATATCCGCCGTTTGGATATCCGCCACATTTTTGAATACGGAGATCAGCTCCGGCAGGTTGTTGAACTTGGCAAAGCAAGTCTTGGCCCGATAGCCCGTCCCCTCCGGTGCCAGCTCGATGGTCGTGACCGTCTCGCCGTAGTTGGCGGCCCATGCGTCGAAATGCTGGAAGCCTTGCTCCTGCAAGGCGTCCATCTGCAAATACCGCTGGATGGTATATAGCTCCACCATGCTATTGGAAATCGGCGTACCGGTGGCGAATACCACACCCCGCCCGCCTGTGATCTCGTCCAGATACCGGCACTTCATGAAAAGGTCGCTGGACTTCTGCGCCTCGGTCTGCGCGATGCCGCTGACGTTCCGCATTTTGGTGTAGAGAAACAGATTTTTATAGTAGTGGCTCTCGTCGATGAACAGCCGGTCAACGCCCAGCTCCTCGAACGTGACCACATCGTCCTTGCGGCTTTGGTCGTTCAGCTTGTCCAGCTTATTCTGCAACCCCTTGCGGGTCTTTTCCATCTGCTTGATGGTGAAGTTCTCCGCCTTGTCCGCCTTCGCCTCACGGATGCCCTGGATGATCTCGTCCATCTGCTGCTCCAGAATGGCCCGCTGCCGCTGGATACTGACGGGTATCTTCTCGAACTGACTGTGGCCGATGATGATGGCGTCATAGTCGCCGGTGGCGATGCGCCCGCAAAAACGCTTGCGGTTCTTTGTCTCAAAATCCTTTTTCGTGGCCACCAGCACATTGGCGGCAGGATAGAGCTGCAAGAACTCGCTGGCCCACTGCTCCGTCAGGTGGTTCGGTACCACAAAGAGGGATTTCTGGCACAGCCCCAGCCGCTTGGATTCCATCGCCGCCGCCACCATCTCGAACGTCTTCCCTGCCCCCACTACGTGTGCAAGCAGGGTGTTGCCGCCATAGAGGATGTGGGCGATGGCGTTCACCTGATGCTTCCGCAGGGTGATCTCCGGATTCATGCCGGAAAAGTTGATGTGGCTGCCGTCATATTCACGGGGCCGGTTGCTGTTGAACAGAATATTGTACGCCTTGCAGATTTTCTCCCGTCGCTCCGGGTCTTTCCATATCCACTCGGCAAACGCCTCCTTCAACAGCTCCTGCTTGCCCTGTGCGATGGCGGTCTCCCTCTTGTTGAGCACCGCCACACGCCGCCCGTCCGTATCATATTGATAGTCGAAAATGCGGACGTCTTTCAGATTCAGACTGCTCTCAATGATCTCATAGGCACTGGCCCGCAGCGTGCCATAGGTGTTGAAAGCCTTGATATTGCTCTTATCCTTGCTCTTGCCCTCGATGCGCCACTCGCCGGTGATCTGGGAGTAATGCACCTTGATATCCCACCGTGCACGGCGGGATGTGTCCAGCGTCTCAAAGATGAACTGCCGGATATACTCCGGATTCAGCCATGTGGCACCCAGCCGCACGGAGATCTCACTGGCGGTCAGGTCTACGGGCTGCACCTTTTCCAGTGCTTCTACATTGGGCAGATACTGCGGCTCCGTTTCCGCCTTTGCTCTCACCTCCGCCAGCTTCCGGCGCACGTTGCCGGACAGATACTCGTCGGCGGGCAGATATTTCTCGCCGCCCTTTTCCGCGTAGTCAGGGTTCAAAAAGACGACGCCCTGCAAATCCGTGAACAAGGTGTCCTCGTCCTTGCCGGTGAGCTGTCCCATATACGCCATATCCACGCGGGCCTTTTCCCCGATGGACAGCGCCAGCGCCTCCACCGCCGTATCTACTCTTTCGGCAGGCCGGTGGCTGCGGATGGTACGTTTGGTGAACAGGTCTGCTTTCCGCTTCAGGCCGCCCTCCTCGTTCAGCACCTCCAGCGAACACAGCAGGAAATAGGAGCTATCCTGGTCAAAGGCAATGGCGTTGCCGCGGGAGTTGATCAGCCCGTAGTCGTGGGTAAATCGGTCATAGAGGTCGTTCAGCTCGGCCTGCTGCTCCCGTATCATGCTCTCCGGATAGTCCTCCGTCTGGTACTCCAGCAGCGTCCGCACACAGTCCCGCAGGCCGATCATGCCGCGGATACGGCTCTCGGCGGTCTTGGAAACCTCCACCGGATTCATGCGGCTGTTCTCGCGGTAATAGAGCTTTCCTTCCACCAGCGTGTAGGAGAAATTGCGGACGGTAGGGTCTGCCTCGATGGACTGATCCTCGCCCTCCAGTTCCTCCTCACGCTCATAGGCACTGATCTCGCCGTGGATATTCTGCACGGCATTGGAAAGCAGGCTGTCCAGCGGCTGATCCGGAAACGGCGCGCAGGTGGGCTCCGGGCCATACGGCCCCGACACCATTTTCATCTCGCCCAGCACCATATCCGGATGGTCGAGGAAATAGCGGTTCATCTGAATACCGTCATCGGTTGCCCCCAGTTGTACCCACTCTGGCTCGATGTCCACCATACGGTCGCGCTTTTGCAGGAACAGAACGTCCGACACCACCTCTGTACCCGCTGCCGCCCTGAAAGTATCGTTGGGCAGGCGGATCGCGCCCAGCAGTTCTGCACGCTGCGCGATGTACTTCCGCACGTTGCCGGTGCGCTTGTCCATGGTATAGCTGGAGGTGACGAACGCCACCACGCCGCCCGGTCTCACCTTATCCAGCGTCTTGGCAAAGAAATACTCATGGATGGACAGATTCAGCCGGTCATAGCGGCGATCCTGCACCTTGAACTGGCCAAAGGGAACGTTGCCCACAGCCACGTCAAAGAAGTTGTCGGGGAAGTCCATCTTTTCATAGCCGCGAACGGAAATACTGCTGCGTGGGTACAACTGACGGGCGATGCGTCCTGAAACGTCATCCAGCTCCACGCCGTAGACCTTGCTCTCCGCCATGCCCTCCGGCAGCATACCGAGGAAATGACCGACGCCGCAGGCAGGCTCCAGCACGTTGCCCTGCCGGAAGCCCATCTGCCCCAGCGCGGCGTAGATGCTACGGATCACCACAGGCGGCGTATAGAAGGCGGTCAGTGTGGATTCCCGCGCTGCGGCGTACTCCGTTTCGGACAACAGCCCTTTCAGTTCCTCGTACCGGCTGTGCTTGGGGTCAAAGCAGTCGGCAAGGCCGCCCCAGCCCACATACTTGGCTAAAATCTCCTGTTCCTCCGGCGTGGCGGCACGGTTCTCCGTCTCCAACTGCTTCAAAAGCCGGATGGCCGTCACGTTGTTGGCATAGCGCTGGCTGGGCGGCGCTGCGCCCAGGGCGTCGTCGGTGATGCGGTAGTTGACGCCGTCCACTGGCAACGGGGCGTCCGTTTCCAGCCGTTCTTTTTTTCTCGGCATGGTAAACGCAGGCGGCAACACCGCCTGCGTCGGTTCCTCCGGTGACGGAGCTTCCTGCTCCTGTGCCGGTTCTGCTGGCGCAAGCTCCTCCGTGGGCACTACTTCCTGCTGCGGCTCCGGCAACTCATGGTCATGCCGGTGGTCGAACAGGCTGAACGTGCCGTTGACATATTCCGAAAGCTGCTCCTTCGCCTGCTGGCAGGAATCATAGTGTCGGTCACCCTCGTCCATGCCATCCAGATAGGCAGTCAGGGCTTCCAGCATCTCCGCCGCTTTTGCCTTATCCGCCAACTGCTCCTCAATGGCGGGAACGGCGTCATAGTAGTCCGCGCCCTTGGGGTACGGTCGCGGCGTATCGTCCGGTGCATCCGAAAATCCGAAATATACTGTCTGCGCCAACCGCTTCCGCTCATACTGCGGTATTTTTGCCACGGCATTCTCGCCGGGGAAACGCTTCTGCGCGATGAGCCTTTCATACGCCTTGACCACATTGGGAATGCTCAGCTTGACTTCATCATACTGTTTCCCGGCATATTCCCGCTGATAGGTCAGTCCCTTATAGGTTTTCGTATAGTCATATCCATCGCGCCCGCCGCCGCTGTACTCACCAAAACGGCTTTTGATGAATTTCTGCTGTTCCTCTTTTGCGCGGGGATAGCAGAAAAAGGCATACACGTCCAAGCGGCTGTCCACAGACTCCGCCAGGAAGAACTGGTCGATCTCATCCTGCGTGATGAACATTTTGCACCGGCGCAGGAAATCCGGCTGTGCGGCAAAGTGGCGCTCCGGATAATTCAGGCCGTCCAGCACAGTCTCAATCCGATGGGTGCAATACCCCGACAATCGGAAACGCATAATACTGTGATCCTGTTCATACGCGCTCAGAAAAGCGTGGTATTCCTCGGCCAGCGCCGCAAGGCCGCCCTCACTCTTGGCAAAGGCCGCCATATCCTCGTCCAGCTCCGGATAGCCCTTGCGCTGGTCGTGGATGGCCAGCGTCTGAGAGAACAAACCCTGCGTGCGGCCCTCCTCGGTCAGATCGCGGGCAGTCATCAGCAGGGCATCGCCCATCTCAAACAGCACCTTGTCCCGCGCCTGCTCCAGCTCTGACGCTGAAAGGTATGTTCCGGCTTCCAGCAGCTCCAGTATCCGCGCCGACGCCTGCTCCCACGTCACCGTGGTGCGGCTGTAGCCGGTACGGATGCTGTCGCCCTGCGCCAGATGGATACCGCCCTCCATAAACCACACGGCGTATTTCTGACCGTCATACTCAATGCCGCGTCCGTTCTCTGTGCCGAACTCACGGCGCAGGAATGCAACACATTCCGCTTCCGGACGCTGGCGCATATAGAACACCGTGATTCGCTCCGCGCTGCTGCGGCTGTTGCCCGCCGTATACAGTGCCTGATCGATGACCGCCTGCGGCACCGGGCGGGTAGGGAACAAGTCGCCTGTCCGCTGCGGTTCCGGCACCTCGTAGACCGCTGCACCGCCGCCCATGTCGAAGAAGGAAAGCTGATCCGCCATTACCGGTGCGTTCTGCAAGCCCAGCTTGATCTTGTACTCGCCCCGCTCAATAAGGCCCTCGGTCATTTCCGTAACCACGCCCCATGAAAAAACGGACTCCGATGCACGGGAGAGGTAGCTGCCCTCCCACATCAGGAGCCCGTCCTGCTGGGCGTGGTAGCCCACCCGAATCTTGTCCACACCGGCCAGGACTTCCACCCATATATCGTTGTAGCTGTTTTTCAGAAATTCCGTGCGTGTCGCAATATCCCTATTGGTCTGAAAAAACGCAAAAATCTCCTGCCGCGTGTGCTTGCGCCCGCCGTCGTCCAACAGTATCGCTTCAATGAGGTGTTCATCCAAAAACGCCGGGAGCTCTGCATCTCTATCGTGCTCCGCAGCATAGATCGCGGCCTGTGTCTGTGCCTTTTCGTCCGGATAGTCCCCGTAAACACGAAGGCATACGTTCGTATCGGCGTCATAAACAGCGGCCCCATCATAGGCAAAGCCGTCCGCTTCCATCGTTCCGGCCACATAGCCCTGCGCCGCAGCCTCCGCTTCTTCCAACGTGGGATAGTCCAGCTTATCATCAAAGCCGTTTTCAAAGTGATGATAGGCGGCAACATAATATAAGTTAGCCCTGTCATCAGCAAGGGCGGGAAGTGCATCACTTCCCGCCCTTGCCGGTTCTTCACTTATTAGCTGTAGATCAGGTCGTTCAGCACCGCTTCCTCCGCGCTGTGCTTCAGGTTGTTCATCAGCCCTGTCCAGCGCTGGGGATCGGCGGCTTTCAGTTCCTCCGTCACGCCCTCGGCCTTCGCCATCTGCGCCATGGCCTGCGTCACCATCCTCTGTGCCGTCTCCTCGATCTCCGCCAGATGCGCTGCCAGTTGGCCGCTGGTCTTGAGATTGGTATACAGCACTCGGCGGTGCTGCATCAGATACTGCCTCCGCAGCTCCGCGTACTTGCCCAGATGCGTCTCCGGCTCCTGCGGCATCAGCAGGTTCGGCAGGCGATAGCCCTCCTGCACTCTGTAGGTCACTTCCATGTTCTGCGCTCCTTTCTTTTTCGGCGTTGTTTTGCTCTTTGACAGCATCATAGCCGATTTGTGTATCCTTTGCAAAAAATTGCTCCCGCCGCGCCTGCATCACCGTCCGGCTGATCTCCCGCAGGCCCATCTCCGCAATATCGCTGGTGGCGATACCCAAAGCGTTGATGGTGCTGGGCGTATCAAAGGAATAGATACCCTCGAAGTCCTCCGGCAGCAGGTAGGCCATGGCAGGCAGTGAAAGACGGGTCATCAGCATATAGGCGACGCTGCTCTCCAGCGCCCGACGGTATGTGACTTCCACATTCAGCGCGTCCAGCTCCTCCAGCATACTACCATCCCGGCAGTCCAGCAGATCCCGCAAATAGTCCGGCATATTATCCGCCACCGCGTTGCGGCTGGCGGACAGTATGGCGTCCGGCAAATTATCCTTTTCGGCCAGTATGCCGAAGGTGGCCTCCAGCGTCTCAATGACCGGCTCCGTGTAGACCGGTTCCATCGACCAGATGGGAACAGGCCGCGAGATGCGGGTAGCGTGGGTGTCCGTGATGTCAAAGTAGTGCTTCAGCCGCCCCTTACCGTGGGCTTCGTCAATGACAGCAATGCCGGTAGCCCCGGCATTGACCCACCGGCCAAACTGCCGGTTCCACTTCTCCAGTTCCAACACCGCCGTGGCGTTGGGGCGCTGGGCATAGATCAGGACTTGCTCGTCGAATGGGCATTTATAGTTATAGCAGGCCGAGCGCAGAAAACCCGTCCAGCTCTCATAATCGCCGGTCAGCCTTGTCAGTGTGCGGCTATATAACTCCGTAATGAATTGAAATTTACTTGCCAAAGCATTGCCTCCTGAAATGATCCTATACTCTTAATAAGTCCAAAACACACATCGTTTTGGACTTATTCTCCATGCGGTTGGACGTATTGTTTTTCAACTACCGTGCTTCGCCCCGTTCTTTCAGTCTTTGCAGTCCCTTCAAAAAGCTCGGCACCTCCTGAAAGCCCACAGCATCCACATAGTAAGCATTTCTCTTGCTGCCGCGCTTGACCACGATCACATCGCTCTCAGATAGAGAGCGCATTTGTCGGTAGAAAGGCCGCGTATCCGCACTGTGCTTCCGATATAACTCCTCCAGCGTCATGTTGGGGGCCAACACACCGGCAAAGGCTTTGCGGTAATGGGCAGCGCGCAGCTTGCCTTTAGCGTTCTCATATCGCATAAAGGCGTAGTCCACCTTGGCCACGTTGTCGATCTGATATATCTCATAATAGCCAGCCTCCGCAGGCAGCTGCTTTGGATCAAGTGGCTCGTACACCGTGCCTGCCCGCTGCGCTGCCTCCGCAAACTCGCAAATATGATAGACATTACTGCCGACCACCGTGTGGTAGTCGTCGATATAGGTACAAAGCCGTATCACGCTGCCGCCATCCAGCCGCGTCATGACGATGCTGGCGCCATCCGGAATATAAAACAGCGTATTGTACTCCGCATCAATAAAGCGAATCCGGCGTTTGCTCTTATCCGGCTCTGGAAAGGCGATAACGCCCATGATATTTACCGGCTCACGGTCTGTCATCTTTCTTCACCTCGTTCCTTTTTTTGTGCAGTACGGTGTTGCTCCCGTTGTACCCGCCGCTCTTTTTGCTCCTGATACTCGCTTCCTGCCCTTTCACAGAAGTCCTCGATCATCGCCGCACGGTCTGCTCCGTAATGCCCCCAGAAGAAGTTGGGCGGCCCATCTCCGTCGTTCTTGCAATTACGCTGCCAGGTAACAAACGGGGAGGGCGCTTTCGGGTGTTCACCTAAAACAAACTCGGCGTTTCCCACACGCACCCGCGCCGTGATCTTATAGTCTGCGTTGATGATCTCACCAATGACGTAGCTGCCGCTTTCCAGCTCCACGGTGTAGCTGCCGTTCTGTGCCTGCTGCGCTTTCACCGGCATGGCAGGTACACCACAGACCGTATCCGGCTGCATGACAAACTGCGACTTCGCACCCAGCAGTTCCTTCGGAAGCGCCGATACCGGCAGATACATTTTCGCTTCCCCCAAGACCTCATACCGCAGCAGGAAATCGTCCACCGGATAGTAGATACTCATAACAGGGTCTTTGATATGCCCCTTCGCCGTCGTCGCGTTCACATATCTGGCGTTGTCCAAATACCACTGCGGGTCTGCTCCCGGCGTATGCCAACCGAACATAGACCCGGCACTCATGGCAGCTGCCTGTATGTCAGAAATACCCCGCTGCCGATTATGCTCTCGAGCGATGTTCTGATTTTCTTCCCGATTTCCGGTGTCCCACTCGGAAGCGTAATAGCCGCGCTCACCCTTCTTGAGAATGATAAGCTGTCCCGTAGAGGGTATCGTGGAAAAGCAGAAATCGGGCAATTCATTTCTTCTCATCATGGGCCTCCTCATCGTCCCTGCTCCTGCTGCCTTCTCCGGTGCCAGCCCTCCAGCAGCTTGACGATGACCTCCTCCATCTGCTTAGGGGTATAGCTGGGCGGAAAGTATTTTTGCAGGCGGTCGTTCCGCAGCGTCACCTTCCGCTCCAGCGGCTTTTCCTCCCGCATGATGAGGTCGATGATGTTGTTCTCCAGCTTCCCCTCCGCGCTGATCTGCTTGAGCCGCTGGGCCTGATCCACGGAGGGCGATACCTCGTCCCGCTCCATGAGGAACTGGAGGTAGGTCTGTTCTTTCTCGGTCAGGTGGGAGATGTAGTCGGCTGCCGGAACGAATTTCAGCTTTCCCGCGTCCACCGCCTCCATCAGCGGCGGAATCAGGTTTGTCAGGCGGATATAGCGTTGGATTGCAGTTACGTTGTCCTCCGCTTGTTCAGCCAAAATCTTTACAGATGTCATGCGATTTAACTTCTCTCCATTTTGGAGAGAAGTTAAATCCGTTCGCGCCCCTTGCCTTTTCATAGCGTCCAGCTTCAGCTTGTATGCCTTTGCTTTCTCGCTGGGCAACAGGTTTTCCCGGTTGATGTTGTAGTCCACCACCAGAATGTCCGCGTCCTCGTCGCTGTAATTGCGCACGATGACCGGGCGGGTGTCCAGCCCCACCACCTTGGCACAGTAGTCGCGCCGATGGCCGGATATAATCTCATACCCTCCCTCGCTGCGGGGGCGGACGATCAGCGGCTCGGCAATGCCGGTGCGCTCGATGCTGTCCATCAGCCGCACCAGATCGGCACTGGGCCGGTCTACGGAGTACGGCTGCCGCGCATAGGGGAATACCTGCTCCGCCGGCACGATCTGTACCCTCTCCTGCTGGTCGGCCTCCCGCTCCGCGTCCGTCTTGAACAGGTCATCGTACTTGACCAATTCGATGCCGTTTAATTTGCGGGCCAAGCTGCAACACCTCCTTCGTCAGCGCGGCATACGCCTGTGCCGCTTTCCCCTCTGGGTCATGCTCATAAATGCTGGTTCCTGTGACGCTGATCTCCGCCACGCGGATAGAACGGGGTATCTCGCTGGCGAATACCCGGCTGCCGTAGTTCCTGCGCAGCTGCTCACTAATTTCCTTAGCCAGCGTGGTACGGCTGTCCATCATGGTCAGCAGGATACCGTCCACCGTCAGGTGGGGATTGATCTGCCGTTTGACGCGGGCAATGGTACGCATGAGCTGTTCCAGCCCTTTGGCGGCCAGATACTGCCCCTGCACCGGAATGATAACGCTGTCCGCCGCGGTCAGTGCGTTGATGGTCAGCATTCCCAGCGAGGGCATACAGTCGATGATAGCGTAGTCGTAGGCCGGTGTCAGCGTGGACAGATACTGCCGCAGTACCGTTTCACGGCTCATGATATTCACCAGCGTTACCTCCAGACCCGACAGCTCAATGTTGGCGGGAACAAGATCGACGCCGGACCCATGGTGCAGGATACCCTCGCCGGGTGCGATGGGTTCCTCGTTGACGGTCTTGGTCATCAGGTCGGCCAGCGTGGGAGAGAGTTCATCCGGCTGCCGCCACCCCAACATCTGCGTGAGATTACCCTGGGCATCAGCGTCCACCAACAGGACTTTCTTGCCCTGCTGGGCAAGACCGACACCCAAGCTGGCGGCTGTGGTGGTTTTCCCCACACCGCCCTTCTGATTTGCCAATGCGATGGTTTTCAAAAGCATACCTCCATTTCGTGCAACAAAAAAAGAGCCTTCCGGCTCTTGTACTTCACTGTGGTTTTATTTTTAAGTGGGAAAAAATCATGCTTCTACATATTTTTCTTGACTTAATGTTCTGCAAAAGCTAAACTGTCAATGAGGTGATCTGCATGAAACGCAAAGTCGAAGCGCAGCTTATAGCGTGGAAAAACAAGTCCTCTGAGCGCCAGCCCCTATTGGTCAACGGGGCCAGACAGGTAGGCAAAACATATATCCTTCGCAAATTCGGCGAGGAACAATTCAAGAACGTGGTCTATGTCAACCTGGAGACAAACCTGACCATCGCCTCCTACTTCAACGATAATATTGCCCCTGAGCGTCTGCTGCGCTATTTGGAGGCCTCCACCGGCGAACGCATTATCGCAGGAGAAACACTTATCTTCTTTGATGAGATTCAGTCCTGTGAACGTGCGCTGACATCGCTGAAGTATTTTTGTGAGGAAACTCCGGAATTTCACATTGCAGCGGCGGGCAGCCTATTGGGTGTCGCCATCAACAGACAGCACTATTCTTTTCCCGTGGGAAAGGTTGAAACGATCACCATGTATCCTCTGGATTTTGAGGAATACCTATGGGCTCGTGGTAAGGAGTTCCTTGCTTCTGAAATACGTTCCGCCTTTGAGACGATGACCGCCCTGCCTGACGCGCTCCACACGGAGGCGACTGAGCTGTATCGTGAGTATCTGCTGATCGGCGGTATGCCCGCCAGCATCAACGCCTTTCTCAGAAGTGGCAGCTTTTTGGATGTCTCTCTGGTGCAGAATGAAATACTGGACAACTACATCGCAGATATGGCTAAGTACGCCACTAACACCGACAGCGTGAAGATCCGCGCCTGCTACAATTCCATTCCAGCGCAGTTGGCAAAGGACAACCGCAAGTTCCAGTACAAGGTCGTACAAAAAGGCGGCAGTGCCTCCCTGTTCGGTGCATCCATCGAATGGCTGTATCTGGCGGGGGTCGTGCTGAAATGTCAGCGCATCAGTCAGGCATTTGAACCCATCTCTGTATATGCGGACTTGTCGGCTTTTAAGCTATACATGGGAGACGTGGGCCTTTTGACCGCAAAGTCCGGACTTTCCCAACAGACCGTTTTATCCGGCGAAGGGAACACCTTCATGGGCGCTGTCACGGAAAACTATGTGGCGCAGCAGTTGGCCGCAAATGGGCATGATCTCTACTATTGGGAAAGCAACAACACCGCCGAACTGGATTTCGTCCTGCAAAGGGGAAATCAAGTCATGGCCATTGAGGTCAAGAAGGGCGAACACGTCCGTTCCCGCAGTCTCAATCTGTTCATCGGCACCTATCATCCCTCCTGCGCGATACGCCTGTCCCTCAAGAACTTCGGGGAAAAGGATGGTCTGAAGTCTGTCCCTCTGTACGCAGCCTTCTGCATTTGACGCTCATCCAAACCAAATCATTACGAAAATAGCTGTTCGGTAATTTGTGCCGGACAGCTATTTCTCTACCCGCTCCCACCACTGAGATTATGGCCTACCATCAGCGCGTAATGATTATCCATGGTCAGCGGTGCATTATACAGCGCGGTCAGCAGATATGGCTTCACATGGCGCACCTCGGTGGTATTCTCGTTGACCCGATCCAGCACATACAGCAGATGCGCGCCGGTCAGCTTCAGCAGTCTTGAACGTACTACCTCCGCTGGCAGTTCTTCTCCCGCCACGCGGATGGTGGGCTTGGTGGAACACACGGTATCCAGCATCAGCCCCACCAACTCGTCCAGCCGCCCGCAGTCTACCTCGGTGTAGCCCACAAGATAGTTATAGTCCACATTGGTCATGATCTGTGCTCGGTATGTTTCCCGCCGCTCCATTCCGTTTTCCTGTATAGGCTTACCCTCATGAGGAAAGGAAGGGAAGGACTTAGTAGAATCCGTACTTAGTATTTCTTTACTTTGTTCTTGTATATTTAATTGCGCGGGATTTTCCTGTTCAGGTTTTCCCAAGACAGGTTTTACCTGTTCAGGAAAAGCCCGTTTAGGTGCGTCAGCGGTATTTTCCACCTGAACGGGATTTTCCCGTTTAGGTGGTTCCGGCTCTCTGGGCTGCTCCAGAATGGTATATTCGATGCCGCCCAGCGTACCGTCCGCGTGGCGCTCCCGCGCCCGCACGATGTACCCCGCGCCCTCCAGTTCCCGCACCGTGGCGCAGATACTGTCCACACCATCCTTGCAGATGTAGGCCAGTCCTTTGGTGGTGTAGTCCCACTCCTCCGGCAGTGACAGTATCAGTGACAGCAGCCCCTTTGCCTTCAGCGACAAGGACTTGTCCCGCAGATGATGATTTGACATAACGGTGTAGTTCCGCGTTTTCTCCACCCTGAATACGGCCATGGGCGTTCCTCCTTTCTTATTTTGTGGCTTGGCTTTTGTGGTTTGTTTCTTAAAATCCTTAATATATGAGTGCTTTTTCAAACTTTTCTTTCTCAACAACAATCACGGATTGATAAGTAAATTATAACTGTGATATAATGGTAAAGCAGTAGGGTTTACCATGAATTGAACGTTGATTACAATCATCGACTTTGTCGATGATTGTAATCAATGATATTAGTACATTTCTATTCCATGTAAAGGTGTTGACCATATGAAAAAGGAATTATGGAGCATCGAGGATGATCTAGCGCTCCTTTCCAAAACCAGCATCCACGAAAAGCGTCCGCTTCATCCCATCATAATTGTTCTTCTTTTATGTGTACTGTTAGTGCTATTAGGAGCCTGCTTCGTGATGGATGAAAACTTCTCTATCAATCAAATGTCTTTCCTTGGCATTTTCGGAGCAAGCATCATTTCTGTTTTTACAATCCCCATTACCCTGAACCACGAAAACAGATCTCGCTACGTTACAGCACGAAGAAGTGCCCTTATGCTGACGCAAATTCTTGATTCAGTGCATTTCCAGGTTGAACGCATTAATAATGGATCCAATCTTATGGTTGCCTACCCCAGTGACTGGATTCGGTATTATGAAAATTGTTGTACTTATCTCAAGTATAATTATCTTCCCTACCTGCTTCGTGAATTTGATATCATTGAAAAGATAAATGACTGTGTCAAAAGAAATGATTCATCTGGTATAAAAAGGCTCATAGAATACAGAAATAAGGGGATTACTGACTGGACTCTAAATTTTAATATTCTTTCTGTAAAAACAAATTTATCCTCATTTTCCGCTGGTTGGCCAGAAGCAGCACCATGGAAACAACAGAAAAAATATAAAGATTTTAAGGAGTATATCTCAAATAACTATAGCGACAAGATCAAGCAACTAACCATCTCCTACTTGAATGACCACAACGGGCGAGTAGATTCTAATGACGCTGAGTATTTTGTTATGGAGCAACTCAAATTAGAAGAAGGTCTGCAAGCAGAGCCGTACCGCTATGTTGCTATGGAAAATAGAGCTTTGCTGAACGCTATACGTTCTGTTTATCTTTCGCGAAAGCCAGAAGATATGTTCGAGTTGTGCTGGGGTGAGCTATCTTTAAAAACTCACAAAGTCATCCCTAACAAATAGCCACACATTGGTTTTACTAAATTTAGCCGTATCGCCATCCCAATACATTTAAAGCCCGGACAAGCCATCGCTTTGGCTTTCCGGGCTTCGCTGTATTCCTGTTATGTACTACTCTGCTTGTCCCCTATGCCAATAGAAGATACGTCTGATACACAATGTCCAGATGCCGGTTATAGCTGTCCACTCTCAGACTGCCGGACAGCAGTTGTCCCGCATTTGGTGGCGCAATTCTTACGGAAGATGTACGCCACCAATCCTCCGTCGGGTTTTCTTCAGCCCTGTATTTTTCCGCGTTCCGGCTTTCCGATTGGCATTTTGGACTACATCTTTTTGATAATATGCGCCACAAGGCGCAGGTTGCGCTCTACCAGCACGTTGCGGGCGTCCAGATCGCCCTTGGCGCACAGCTCCAGATACTGCCGCTCCTCCTCCGCTGTCAGCGGCCGGGGAAACGAACCGCTGCCGCCTGCCAGATGCAGCGACCAGAACATGCTCTGGCACAACAGCAGCAGCGCCGCGTTCAACATAACCACCCCTCCTCTCCCTGTCAGGCTATGCGGCCACGGGAAGTCCCTATACCAAAAGCGGAGACGCGCTGCGTCTCCGCTTTTGGTATAAGGGGGAAGTATCATGTTGTATGACAACGCCGCGGAGCCGCCCCACAGGTGTGGAGAAGGGTCGTGGAGCACTCCGAACGTTATGAATGAGGTGCGGCGAACGGGGTCGGGGCGTTAAGAAAACATGCCGGTGTCGACACGTTAAGAAAATATGCCAGTGGCATATTTTTAGTGTCGATCTCAGCGGCTATGCCGCTGTAGTATCCTTCTTGGGTTATGCCGCACATATTGAGGTGCGGTGGGCGGGGTCGGCAAACCCCGCCCACCTGTCTATGGAAAGCTGCGGCTCTGCGCCGCGTTCGGCTGCGGGAAGAAAAAAGGCGCACAGCCATACCCAGCCGCGCGCAAAAGAGAAGCGCACGGCCAAAGCAGGTCGTGCGCAGATAACACTTCGTGCTTCGGCTTCGGGAATGGCGAAAGCCCAGGAGCAGCGCATTGCGTACCTGACTTATCCCGTCCGGGCGGGCATCACAGTGACCTTCTCGCGGGGACTCTCACCCCATTCCGCCGCCAGTCCCGCAAGACCGGCGCGCCGTCCTGTTATTCAGTTCTCTTCTATTGTACGACATGTCGCGGCAAATTGCAAGAGGGAATTTGCCCTGCGGCGGTTTTTTTCATGTGCCGTGGGGCAGAGGCTCTCCCCTGCCCCACGGTCAGCGCTTACTTCACCACCAGATGGTTGGCGGCGGAGCCGAAGATGTCCTGCCACGCGGCGTCCACCTTGGCGGCCTCGTCCTGCGCCAGCTTCGCCTCGTCGGCGGTGCTGTCGTCAGGCCCCTGCCCCAGGATCAGCAGCGCCACATAGTCGCCGCTGACGAACAGACGGGCCTGCTCCACCTGCGCTACGTTCATGCTGTACATGCGGCAGTAGTCCAGCACCTGCTGATAGCCGGTTTGCAGCAGCGCGGCGGCGTCCTGGGCGTAGCCGTCCTTCACCTTCAGCACAACGGCGGTGCTGGGATCAAGGGCGCTGTTCTCGCTGCTCTCGGCGGCCCAGCTGTCGATCTTGCTCATGTCCAGCTCATAATAGCCGGTCATGCGGCTCTCGTCCTCGGCCAGATCGCAGCCGTAGCTGTCGCCCAGCTTTTCCTTCAGGGCGTCCAGCACCTCCTGCGCCGTCATGTCCACCGCAGCGGGCTGATCCTTGCCGCCGCTGCCGTTGTTGTCGCTGTTACCGCCGTTGTCGGTCTTGCCGCCGCAGGCGGCCAGAGACAGCACCATCATCAGCGCCAGCAGCAGCGCCGTTACCTTTTTCATCGTTTTCATGGGAAAAACCCATTCTTTCTGTTGGATTACGTCCCTTTAGACGCAGCACAGAAAGGAAAGGTTCCCGCTTTTTTCAAAACTTTTTTACGCCGTGTGGCGGTGGGTCAGGTGGTGATGCTTGGACACCACGCCCTCTCTGCGGTACAGTCGGCGCATCATGATGACCAGACACACCAGATGGGTCAGGAACGTCAGCGCCCACGAGATGGGGTACGACCAGTAGATGGTCTCCGGTGTGTGGAACCGGGGCACCCGGAAAATGGTGGCGATCCACACCACCCGGAAGGCGCAGGCGCCCAGCAGCGTGACGATCATGGGAGTGATGGAATAGCCGATGCCCCGGATGGAGCCTACAATCACGTCCATCAGGCCGCACAGAATGTACAGGGGAAACATGATGGCGATGCGCGCCATACCGGCGGCCACCACCGTGTCGCTGTTGGAGTAGATATGCAGCAGCTGCGGCCCGAAGAGCCAGCACAGCATGCCGCCAATGACCGCCACCGACGCCGAGCAGGCGGCGGAGCACAGGGCGATGGGCTTCAGCCGTTCCAGCTTACCCGCGCCGTAGTTCTGGCTGGTGAAGGCCATGTTGGCCTGACAGAAGGCGTTGCAGGCCACGTAGATAAAGCCCTCGATATTGCTGGCGGCGGTGTTGCCGGAGATCACCGTCTCGCCGAAGCCGTTGATGGAGGCCTGAATGATGACGTTGGACAGAGAGAAGGCCACGCCCTGAATGCCGGAGGGAATGCCGATCTCCAGAATCTGTCCCAGCCGGGGCAGAGTGATGCGCAGCTCACGCAGCTCAAGGCGGATATCGCCCTCCTCGTGCATCAGGCAGCGCACCACCAGAAAGGCCGACAGGCACTGGCTGATGACGGTAGCGATAGCCACGCCCGCCACATCCAGCTGGAACACGATCACCAGCAGCAGGTTCAGCGTCACGTTGACAATGCCGGCGGCGATCAGGTAGTACAAGGGACGCCTTGTGTCGCCCACTGAGCGCAGCAGCGCCGCGCCGAAGTTATACAGCATGGCGGCGGGCATGCCCAGAAAGTAGATGCGCAGATACAGCGCCGCCAGCGGCAAGATCGAGTCCGGCACCTGCATCAGGTGCAGCAATGGCCGGGCGGTGATAACGCCCACCACCGCCAGCAGGATGCCGCTGAGGAGGGCCAGCAGCATGGAGGTGTGCACCGTCTGGCGCAGGCCCTCCCGGTTTCCCGCGCCGGTGTAGCGGGCGGCCAGAATGTTGGCGCCCACCGACAATCCCACGAACAGGTTCACCATCAGGTTGATGAGGGCGGCGTTGGAGCCCACGGCGGCCAGCGAGTTATCCCCGGCGAATTTGCCCACCACCACGATGTCCGCCGCATTGAACAGCAGCTGCAAAACGCTGGAGCACATCAGCGGCAGGGCGAAGGTCAGTATTTTCGGCAGCAGCTTGCCGCTGCACATGTCGATCTCATAGCGGCCGGTACGAGCCATGGGGGTGATCCTCCTTTTGTTTATCGTGTGGGGCAGCGGCGGGGTACAGACCCTTGGCTCTCCCTTTGGGAGAGCCAAGGGTACAGTGTTGCTCCGTAGGGCGGGGTGCCCTCACCCCGCCGCACAAAAAAGTGCGGCAGAACTCTGTGGGGCGCGAAACACCCCCAATCAGTCCAACTATCATATCATCTTTTAACAAAAAAGCAACACCTTTTTGTATTTCTTGACAAAATATCCCAGTATCTCTATAATAATGTCACTACTGCTGACGCGTGAGGTGCCCCTTATGAACTGGACGCTGCTGTGCCAACTGATCGTGCTGTACTTTGTGTTCTCCGTGCTGGGCTGGATGATGGAGGTCACGCTGAAATACATCCAGTACCACCGGTTCATCAACCGTGGCTTCCTTATCGGCCCCTACTGCCCCATTTACGGCAGCGGCGTGGTGCTGGTGACGGTGCTGGTGGGCGGCCTGGTGGGCATCCGCGGCGGCACGCCGGGCGAAATCTTTCTGGCGGGCTTTTTCATCTGCGGCGGACTGGAGTACTTCATCAGCTGGTACATGGAGAAGGCGTTCCATGCCCGCTGGTGGGACTACAGCCAGAAGCCCATGAACCTGAACGGCCGGGTGTGGATCGGCAATCTGATGCTGTTCGGTCTGGCCAGCGTGGTGATCGTGGTGTGGATCGACCCGGTGTACTTCCGGCTGATCGAAAAGCTGCCGCTGTTCTGGCTGCACTTTGCCGCCATCGCCATCGTGACGCTGCTGGTGTCGGACTGCGTGGTGTCCCACGTGATGATGGACATTGTCCGCAGAGAGATCGACGCCCAGGAGGGCGACAGCACCGAGGAGATCAGCCGCCGCGTCCACGAGCTGCTGCGTGACCGGAACCTGTTCCTGCGCCGTATCCATCAGGCGTATCCCGAATTGCAGGCCCATCCCCGCGCCATGATGGAGCGGCTGAAGCAGGCCCGCCGGGACTTCAAGGACGCCCAGCGCCGCACGAAGGAGCTGCTGAACGAGCAGGCCCGCCGCCGCAAGAACGGCGAGGCCATGGAGGAGCTTGCCGCCCGTCTGGAGGCCGCTTCCGCCGCCATGAAGGAGCGCCGCGCCAAGCTGCGCGAGCTGGAGCGCAAGCTCCGCCGGGAAGAGGACTGAGGGACGCTTCCCCGTTTGATTGATAAAAAGAACCGCCTTTTTTCAAAAGGTGGTTCTTTTGTTGCGGCGGCGGGGTAAACGGAGGGGTACGGCATTGCTCCGTAGGGCGGCCTGCCCTCAGGCCGCCGCCGTTATACGGATGGGTACGGTGGTCGGTTGTAGGGGCGGACAGAGTCGTCCGCCCCTACGAATCTTTCCCGGAGGTTCACTGCGCCGCACCGCCCCAACCGCCAAAAAGAACCGGCCTTTGGCCGGTTCTTTTCCTTAAAACAAACTCACCTGACTGGTCTCCGCCATGCCGGCGAAGGCGCCCAGCGCCTTCAGCTGCTCGATGTGGGTCTTACTGAGCTTGTTGCAGGTCATGGCGAACTCCTCGATGGAGATGAACTCCTTGCCCTTGCGCTGCTCCACGGTGGCCAGCGCCGCCGCCTCGCCCAGACCGTGCACCGACACAAAGGGCGGCAGCAGCGCGTCGTCCCCGATGATGCGGAAGTGGGTGGCGTCGGACTCGTAGATATTGATGGTGTCAAAGTGGAAGCCCCGGAGATAGAACTCGTAGCACACCTCCAGCGTCACCATCAGATCCTGCTCCACGTTGGTGGCGTCCTTGTTGTTCTCGATCTCCCTGATCTTCCGCTTCACGGCGTCCAGACCGGCGCAGCAGTACTCCGCGTCAAAGGCCTTGGCACGGATGGAGAAGAATGTGGCGTAGAAGGCCAGCGGCTTGTGCACCTTGAACCACGCGATGCGGAAGGCCATCATCACATAGGCCACGGCGTGAGCCTTGGGGAACAGATAGCCGATCTTGGCAAGAGACTCAATGTACCAGTCGGGCACCTTGTGCTCCCGCATGGCCTCCTCCCAGCCCTCGGAGAAGCCGCCCTTCTTCACCTTGCCCTTACGGACAGCCTCCATGATCTTGAAGCTCATCTTGGGGTCAAGCCCCATGGAGATCAGGTACAGCATGATATCGTCGCGGCAGCCCACCGTTTCCAGAACCGTGGCCGTACCGCTGACGATCAGGTCGCGGGCGTTGCCCAGCCACACGTCGGTGCCGTGGGAGAAGCCCGACAGACGCACCAGCGTATTAAAGTTGTCCGGCTGGGTGTCCACCAGCATCTGGCGGGTGAACCGGGTGTTGAACTCCGGGATAGCCACGGCGCCGGTGGGGCCCAGTATCTCGTCATTCTCGTACCCCAGCACCTTGGAGGAGGTGAAAATGGACATGGTGTCCGGGTCGTCCAGCGGAATTTGCCGGGCGTTGACGCCGGTGAGATCCTCCATGTACTTGATCATGGTGGGGTCATCGTGACCCAGCATGTCCAGCTTCAGCAGGTTGTCCTCCATGCAGTGGTATTCAAAATGGGTGGTAACGGTGTCGCTGTTGGCGTCGTCGGCGGGGTGCTGCACGGCGGTGAAGTCCTCCACGTCCATGTCGTCGGGCACCACCACCAGACCGCCGGGGTGCTGGCCGGTGGTGCGGCGCACACCCACGCAGCCCTGTGTCAGACGGTTCATCTCGGCATTGGAGGCGGTCTCGCCCTTCTCCTCCAGATACTTCTTCACCATGCCGAAGGCGGTCTTTTCCGCCAGCGTACCGATGGTGCCCGCCCGGAACACCTGGGTCTTGCCGAACATTTCGATGGCGTGGCGGTGGGCGCGGGACTGATACTCGCCGGAGAAGTTCAGGTCGATATCCGGCACCTTGCCGCCGCCGTAGCCCAGAAACGTCTCAAAGGGGATGTCAAAGCCGTCCTTTTTCAGCCGCGTGCCGCATTGGGGGCAGTCCTTGTCGGGCATGTCCGCGCCGCAGCCGTACTGGGGATCGGTCTGGAACTCCACGTACTGGCAGTTGGGGCAGTAGTAGTGGGGCGGCAGAGAGTTCACCTCGGTGATGCCGGACATATAGGCCACCAGCGACGAGCCTACGGAGCCTCGTGAGCCCACCAGATAGCCGTTTTCCAGACTCCGTTGCACCAGCTTCTGGGCGGACATGTACACCACGTCGTACTTGCCCAGAATGCTGGCCAGCTCCACGTTCAGCCGGTCCACGATCAGCTGGGGCGGATTCTCGCCGTACATGGCGTGGCACTTGGCCCACACCATGTCGTTCAGCTCCTGCTCGGAGTTCTCCAGCCGGGGCGGGAACAGCTGTCCCGGCGGCAGCAGCTCGATCTCCTCCACCAGATCGGCGATTTTCCGGGGGTTGACGATGACCACCTCGCGGGCCTTTTCCGCGCCCAGATAGGAGAATTCCTTCAGCATCTCGTCGGTGGTCTTGAAGTAGATGGGCAGCGGCGCGTCAGCGTCGGAGAATTTCTTGCTGGCCAGCAGGATATGGCGGTACACCTCGTCCTCCGGCTCCTGAAAATGCACGTCGCCGGTGGCGCAGACGGGCTTGCCCAGCTCCTCGCCCAGCTTCACGATGGTGCGGTTGAAATCCTGCAATTCCTTCACCGACTGCACGTCGCCGTTGCGCAGCATGAACATGTTGTTGCACACCGGCTGGATCTCCAGATAGTCGTAAAAGCTGGCGATGCGCTTCAGCTCCGCCCACTCCCGGTGATCCGCCACCGCCCGGAACAGCTCGCCCGCCTCGCAGGCCGAGCCGATGATAAGCCCCTCCCGGTGGGCCGCCAGCTCCGTCTTGGGGATGGTGGGCACCCGGTGGAAGTATTGCAGGTTGGAGGCGGTGATGAGCTGGTACAGGTGCTTCAGGCCCAGCTTGTTCTTCGCCAGAATGATGATGTGCTTGGGGAAACGGTTGGACTTAGCGCTCTTGGGCCGCAGCTTCGCCATTTCGTTGTTGATCTGCTGGATGCGGTGGATGTGCAGCTCGTCCCGCATCTTCTGGAAGAACGGCACCAGCATATAGGCCACCATGCCAGCGTCGTCGCTGGCGCGGTGGTGGTTGAAGGCGGGCAGGTCGAGATAGTCCGCCACGATGTCCAGCTTGTACTTGTGCAGCTCCGGCAGCAGGTTCTGGGCCAAAATCAGCGAGTCCACATAGGTGGGGTCAAAGGGCAGGCCCACCTTTTCGCAGCCCGCCCGGATGAAGCTGATATCGAAGGGCGCGTTGTGCGCCGCCAGCGGACGGCCGTTGACGAATTTCAGAAAGGCCGTCAGCGCCTCCTTCAGGGACGGCGCATCCGCCAGCATGGCGTCGGTGATGCCCGTCAGGCCGATGATCTCCGGCGTCAGGCGGCGCTGGGGGTTCACAAAGGTCTGGAACGTGTCGGTGATCTGGCCGTTTTTCAGCACCACCGCGCCGATCTCGGTGATGGCCTCGGTGGTGACCTTCAATCCGGTAGTCTCGATATCGAAGCAGACGATCTCGTCGTCAAAGGGCTGATCCTGCCCGCCGTGAACAGCCACGCGGTCGTCCAGATTGTTGACGAAGTACCCCTCGATGCCGTAGAGAATTTTGATCTTCCCCTTGGCGGTGTGCCACGCGTCGGGGAAGGCCTGCGCCACGCCGTGGTCGGTGATGGCGATGGCGGGGTGGCCCCATTCGATGGCCTGCTTGATGACCGACTCGGTGTCGGTCAGGGCGTCCATGTTGGACATGCGGGTGTGGAGATGCAGCTCCACCCGCTTTTCCGGGTTGGTGTCCTTGCGGCCCTGGTGGCCCACCTTGGTGATGTTCAGGGGCCGCAGCTGGATATCCTTGCCGTCGCGACTCAGCTCCACGATGCCCTGCACCCGCAGCCACATGCCGGCCTTCACCGCGCCGTCCAGCGGCTTGGCCTCGGCCTCCTCCATGTATTTTCGGACGGTGACGCTGCCCTTGTAGTCGGTCATATCGAAGGTCAGGCACCACAGGCCACGACGCCGCGTCTCGTACAGCTCGGCGGCAAAGACCTTGCCCTCCAGCACGATGGCGCCCATCTTGGGGTTCAGCTCCACCATGGGGATGGGCTTGCCCTTGATGGGCTTGCCCATCAGGATATCCTTCGTTTTCTTGCTGGGCTGGACGGTGCGCACCATCATCCGCAGCTGCCGCAGGTGGTATTCCTCCATCAGCAGCTGCCGCACGGCCTCCACCGCCGCGTCCGGCAGCACTTCGCCGGTCTCGACCTCCAGCTCCATGGTGCGCTCGGCCCGGTTCAGCACGCCGCCTGTCACCGCCGCGTCATGCAGCATCAGCCGCAGCTCACGGGGCGGCACAAACCGGTCAAAAAAATCAAAAAACGGTATTCTGTCCGTCATAGTGTCATCCTTTTCTCTGTGTGGTAGGTGATGGGGTTGGGGTGGTATTCACACGTCGCGGCGGGATGAGGGCACCCCGCCCCTACGCACATTCTACCGCCGGCTCTTTTACAACCTTTCAATCTCCGCCATCAGGGCGTCCACCAGCTTGTCCTGGGGCACCTTGTACAAAATCTCGCCCTTGCGGAACAGCAGGCCCTCGCCGTCGCCGCCGGCGATGCCCACATCGGCGCTTCGCGCCTCGCCGGGGCCGTTGACGGCGCAGCCCATCACCGCCACGGTGATGGGTTTGGTGCAGCCCTGAAGCCGCCGCTCCACCTCCCGGGCAATGGGGATCATGTCATACTTCGTCCTGCCGCAGGTGGGGCAGGAGATCAGGTCAGGCCCGGACTTCCGGATGCCCGCCGCCTGCAAGATCTTTTTGGCGGCGATGACCTCCTCCACCGGGTCGGCGGTGAGCGAAACGCGCATCGTGTCGCCGATGCCCTCGCACAGAAGGCCGCCGATGCCGATGGCGGACTTCAAAAGCCCCATCGTGGGCGTGCCCGCCTCGGTCACGCCGAGGTGGAGCGGATAGTCGACCTTTTCGTGCAGAAGGCGATAGGCCGCCATGTTGAGCGGTACATCAGAGCTCTTGACCGAGATGCAAATCTCGGTAAAATCGAACTTTTCAAGCAGCCGCACATGTCTGAGCGCGCTCTCGACGAGCGCCTCGGGCGTCACGCGGCCATATTTTGCGAGTAGCTCCTTTTCAAGCGATCCGCCGTTCACGCCAATGCGGATGGGGATGTTTTTGGCGTTGCAGGCATCCGCGACCGCTTTTACACGGTCATCATCACCGATGTTGCCGGGGTTGATGCGAATCTTATCGGCACCGGCATCGATGGCGGCAAGGGCGGCGCGATAGTCAAAGTGGATATCGGCCACAACGGGGATATCCACCGCCTCCTTAATGGCCGATACCACCGCGGCATCTGCCGGGGTGGGCACCGTGACGCGCACGATCTGGCAGCCCGCTTTTGCCACGCGTTTTGCCTGCTCCACGTTGCCCGCAATATCCTTAACGGGCACATTGAGCATGGTCTGCACTGCAATGGGGTTGGTGCCGCCAATGGTAATGTTGCCGATTTTGACCGTCCGTTTTAGCTGACGCATGGAAAAACGCCTCCTGTATGTTACTTTGCAAAGCCTACTGTTCCCCTTTT
>OLVS01000286.1_pt1 | contig 31388 bp, 27 predicted proteins | sample 1644121 | NCBI WGS metagenome assembly OLVS01 (sample SAMEA103958121, study PRJEB25191) | human gut metagenome
AACGTTATAGTGGTGGGAAGTTTCACAACTCCCCACCACTATTGTCCCATGTGTGTCCAGCCGTCTTTAGTTTTGACGGTTACTCGGAAACCATTTGGTTTCCGAGGACTTTTTGTGCCTTTGCAGCGATGCTTCCCCAAACGCTTATTGCAGCAGCAGAAGGCTGAACACCAGCGTGAACAGGGCCACCGTTTCGATAATACCGATGACAATGAAGTAGTTGGCCGTGCCCTTTCCGGTCTCGCCCAGCGCGTCGGCGGAAGCGGCGGCAACCTTGCCCTGGAAGAAGGCGGACAGGCCGATAGCCAGACCCGCGAAGATGCCGGTGAACATGGCCAGCGCCGCGTTACAGCCACCCTCCACGGCGCTGCGGATGAAGTTCATCAGCAGGAAGCCATAGATGGTCTGGGTCAGCGGTGCGCCGGAGAAGGCCACCATAATGAAGGGGGCGGGCTTGCCGTTGGCGTAGCATTTCTTCCACGCACCCACAGAAGCCTGAGCGGCAAAGCCGGAACCGAACGCGGAGCCCATGGCGGACAGGCCCAGAGCGCACGCCATACCAATAAATTCGATACTCATAATTGTTCTCCTATCCGTTTATTTTTTGATTTTATCGCGTTTCTTAAAAGGATCGTAAGCAATACCGGCCCACTCCATCCCCAGCTGGCCGGAAAACTCCAGCAGATTCAGGCGGACGCCGTGCACCACCACAGACAGCAGGCCCATGACGATGTTCAGCCCATGGCCGATCAGCAGGATCAGGATGGCGGCGATGACCAGCGGCCCCTTGAAGCCGAAGGCCATGTTGTTGAAGCTCTGGGCAATGGCCAGCGACGCCATGCCCACGGCAAACAGGCGGATATAGCTCATGATGTTGCCGAAGGCGCTGATGGTGTTCAGGAACACCGTGAACGCGTTGCCAAGGCCCGCCTTCAGCCCCTGACCAAAGGTCTTGTCCGGCGCCATGCCGCCGAAGCACACCACCAGCAGGAAGCCCGCGATGACCACGCAGGCCACAGGGATCAGATTCACCTGCTGGCCGATGACCAGATACAGCACCACGAAGTACAGCGCGTCGATGGCAGCCAGCCAGCCCAGATCGGCGATCCAGCTGAGGTCTTTCTCCTTCAGCTTGCGCCGGATGTTCATGACGCAGGCCAGAGACAGCTGCACCGTGCCCAAGATGAAGCAGAACTTCATGATGGTGTTCTGCTGGGTGGTGGTGGAGACGTTGAAGTACGCCGGGTAGTTGGCAAAGGTGGGGATCACCAGCCGCTTCAGGAAGGGCACCTGCATGGCCTGCTCCAGGCCGAACCATGTGCCGGTCAGGGCGCCCCATAGAATGGTGGCGATGGACAGCACCCACAAAAGCTGCACGGCGGTGGAGGCTTTTTTATTCTTCACCGTCATGGCCAGCGCCGCCAGCAGGAACAGGCACCCGTACCCGGCGTCGCCGATGATCATGGCGAAGAACAGGGTGAAAAAGCCCAGAAACCAGAAGGAAATATCGTACTCCCGATAGCCGGGGACAGTGCCCAGAATGTCGAACACCGGAATCATCAGCCGCGTGACCTTGTTGTACCTCACCTTTGTGGGCACCTTGTCATCGTCGGCGGCAGGCTCCTCCATGGCCCATGCCCAGTGCGCCTCGGCAGCGGCCTTCTTGAAGCCGTCCACCTCCGCCGCCGGGAGATAGCCGCTGAGCCACACCAGCCCGTCCTGACTTTGGGACGTGTTGCTGACGGCGGAATACTCGGCGGCGTTCTGGGTCTTGAGCAGTTGGTCGCGGATGCTGGGCAGGTGCGCCGCCGCTTGCGTCAGGAAGGCTTCGCAGTCCGCCAGCGCCTTGTCGCAGCTCTGCTGCTCCTGCTCCAGCTCGTCCAGCCCCTTGTCGGGAACGGGAAACTCCGTGGCGGAGTATCGGCCGGGCAGGGGTGCAAAGGCCGCCAGCGTAGGCATCTTGCCTACCGGAGCCAGCCGCACGAAGCGAACGTCGGGATCGGCCTCCAGGGCGGCCATGGTCTTTTTGTCGGTGCGGTAGATGTGGATCTCCCAGCCCTGCTCCTTCAGCTCCCGCAGCTCCGCCGGAACGAACCGGCCCCATTCGGCCAGCTTTTCCGCCGCCGCATGAGCGGCGGCCTGCTGCTCCAGCAGCGCCTTTTTGCGCTCCATGCAGTCGGACAGCTGCTGATAAAACGCTTCAAATTCACTATCGGACAGCACCGTCGTCTCCTGCTGGGCCTTGGGATATTCCTGCAGCGTCATCTCCATGCGGGACAGCCGGGCAAAGCGCTCCAGATACCGCTGGTCGGCGCTGGCCTTTTCCGTGAAGTGGACAACGCCCAGCTCCCGCAGCTTATCCAGCAGCGCTGTTTTTTCCGAGGCGGCCGCCACAATGTGGACGACCTTCATTTTTTCGATCATCGGCCCACCTCCTGCAGCTTCTTCTTGGCGATCTTGCCCCGCACCACGGCGGAGGTCTGCTGGTCGCCCAGATAGATGCCGATGACCCGGATGTTCTCCTTGGCCTCGGGGATCTTCACTTTTTCAAACAGGTTCACCCGCTGGGCCGTGGCGCGCAGCTCACGCTCCAGCAGTTCTACCTGACGGCGCAGGGTCTTTTCCAGCGCGTCCAGCCGGGCGATCTCCCGCAGGCGCACCGCCGCGGTGTCCACCCACAGGGGGTAGTCCGCCACGTCGTACCGGATATCCTCGAAGCTCAGCTCCTGAAACACCGGCACGGTGACGCCGGCGATGTTCTGCTCTCCGCACACCACATGCCTGGGGCGGATCAGGGCGTCCAGCCGCTTTTCCGCCGGGAAACTGTCGTTTTCCGCAAAGACGGCCACCCAGTCGTCCAGACCGGCCACAGCGGCCTGACGCTGCCGCGCCACCTGCTCCAGCTGGGCGGTGACCTGCATCACCACGGCCTGCAGCTGCTGCTTTTTCAATTGCAGCGTGGGCAGATACCGCTGGAACTGCTTCAGGCGATCCTTCTGCACCTTTAATTCATTTTTCGTCAGTTTGACAGCCATAGGCGCCCCCCTTACTCCGCGGTGGCGGGCTTGGGCCATCTCTCCTGAATGAGACTGGTTTTCAGGCCCGTCTCGTTGGGCTCGAAGCACTCGGCCAGGATCTCCCAGCCCAGATCCAGCGCCTCCTCTAAGGGAATGTTCACGCTCAGATCCATCAGCTTCGTCTCAAAGAGATGGCCGTATTTCAGCAGCTTTTCGTCCCACTCGGACATCATGAAGCCCATAGACTTCTTTTCCAGACTCTCCTTATAGGCGCTGTACAGGCGGATCATGCCGTCCATCAGCGCCCGGTGGTCGCTTCTGGTCTTGCCGTTGACGTTCTGCTTCAGACGGGACAGGGAGCCGAAGGGCTCGATGTGGCCGTTTTTCAGGTAGTACTGGCCCTCGGTGATATAGCCGGTGTTGTCGGGCACAGGGTGGGTCACATCGTCGCCGGGCATGGTGGTCACGCCCAGAATGGTGATGGAGCCTGCGTCGCCGAAGTCCACGGCCTTTTCATAACGGGCCGCCAGACAGCTGTACAGGTCGCCGGGGTAACCGCGGTTGGAGGGCACCTGTTCCATGGTGATGGCCATTTCCTTCTGGGCGTCGGCGTAGTTGGTCATATCCGTCAGCAGCACCAGCACCCGTTTTCCGGCCAGCGCGAACTGCTCCGCCACGGCCAGCGCCATATCCGGCACCAGTGTGCATTCTACGGTGGGGTCAGAGGCGGTGTGAATGAACATCACCGTGCGGCCCATGGCGCCGCTCTTTTCCAGCGTGTCCCGGAAGAACAGATAGTCGTCGTATTTCAGTCCCATGCCGCCCAGCACGATCACGTCCACCTGCGCCTGCATGGCGATGCGGGACAGCAGCTGGTTATAGGGCTCGCCGGACACGGAGAAGATAGGCAGCTTCTGGCTCTCCACCAGCGTGTTGAACACGTCGATCATGGGGATGCCGGTGCGGATCATCTTGTTGGGTACGATACGCTTGGCCGGGTTCACGGAGGGGCCGCCGATGGGAATCATGTTCTCCGTCAGGGCCGGGCCGTTGTCACGGGGCACACCCGCGCCGTCGAAGATGCGGCCCAGCAGGTGGTCGGAGAAGGACACCATCATAGGGCGGCCCAGAAAACGGACAGGATCCGTGGTGCTGACGCCCTGGGTTCCGCTGAACACCTGTAGGGTCACCAGATCCTTGTCCAGCTTGATGACGTTGGCGTAGCTGTCGCCCACCAGCGCCAGGTCGCCGTTGCGGACGCCGGAGGCCCGGACAGTCACCACGTTGCCCACAATGGATTCAATTTTCGTATAAACTTTCTGCATCATGACTCACCTCTCAAAGCGCTGCCTTGCTCAGATAAAAGTCCTTGAGCCGTTTTTCCTGCGCCTCGAACTCCGGCGTCCGGAACTCGGTATTGTGCCAGTCCAGGAACTCCTGACGGAGCTGGTTGAAGAAGGCGCGGATCTCTTTCTTGTCGTCGAGCCTGAAATCGCGCTTCAGCACATCGTACAGTACGTCGAACTCGTAGCGCTGGCGGTCGGGGCCGCAGGCGGCGTCGATGGGGTCGAAGGAGTTCTGCTGGAGATACACCGCGTCCAGCAGCTCGCCCTTCTGATAGACGGTATAGTCCGCGTCGGAGGTGCCTTCCTCGCCGATGACCTTCATCATCTGGTTGATCTCGTTGCTGCGCTTGAGGATGGCGCGGGCCTGCTCCACCCGCTCTCTGTCCACCACGCCCTGATACTTGCTCCAGGAGTCGATGGGGTGGATGGCGGGGTACTTTCGGGCGTCGGAGCGCTCGCGGGACAGACCGTGGAACGCGCCCACCACCTTCAGCGTGGCCTGTGTCACAGGCTCCTCGAAGTTGCCGCCTGCGGGGGATACGGTGCCGCCGATGGTAACGGAGGCCACCTTGCCGCTCTTCAGCCGCACCTTACCGGCCCGCTCATAGAACGAGGCGATAACGGATTCCAGATAGGCGGGGAACGCCTCCTCGCCGGGGATCTCCTCCAAACGGCCGCTCATTTCACGCATGGCCTGTGCCCAGCGGCTGGTGGAGTCCGCCAGCAGCAGCACGTCCAGCCCCATCTGGCGGTAATACTCCGCCATGGTGACGGCGGTGTACACCGACGCCTCACGGGCGGCCACAGGCATGGAGGAGGTGTTGCAGATGATGATGGTGCGCTCCATCAGGGAGCGGCCGGTACGGGGGTCGGTCAGCTCCGGGAACTCCGTCAGCACCTCCACCACCTCGCCGGCCCGCTCGCCGCAGGCCGCCACGATCACCACGTCCACGTCGGCGTTCTTGGCCTCCATGTGCTGCAGGACTGTCTTACCCGCGCCGAAGGGGCCGGGCACGCAGAAGGTGCCGCCCTTTGCCACCGGCAGGAACGTATCCACGCAGCGCAGCTGCGTTACCAGCGTCTCATCGGGCCGCAGGCGCTCCTCATAGCAGCGGATGGGCTGCTTCACCGGCCAGGAGAACACCATGGTCAGTTCCTTCTCCTCGCCCTGCTCATTCTCCAGCACCGCCACGGTATCCCGGACGTTATACACGCCCTTTTCCCGGACGGACTTTACCTTCCACTCGTTCTTCAAGCCAAAAGGCACCATGATAAGATGGGTGAACAGCCCCTCCGGCACACTGCCTATCGCGTCGCCGGCGGTGACGGTATCACCGGGCTTCACCAGCGGGGTGAACTCCCAGTCCTTATTGGGAATGGGATCCAGATACACGCCCCGCTCCAAAAAGAAGCCGCACTTCTCGGCCAGCTCCGGCAGGGGGTTCTGCAAGCCGTCGAACACCTGGGTCAACAGGCCGGGGCCAAGCTCCACGCTCATCAGCTCGCCGGAGAGCTCCACCTTGTCGCCCACCTGAATGCCGTTGGTCATTTCATAGATCTGCATACTGGCCGTGTCGCCGTTGACGCGGATGACCTCGCCCTTCAGGCGGTCATCCCCCACCAGCACATAGCCCACTTCATTTTTACGCACGGAGCCGGAAAAGCTGGCAGCCACCAGATTTCCGTTCACTCCGGTCACATATCCTGTCACTTTGTCCATTTTGATTCTCCTGTTTTATGATAGGCTGGCGACCTGCTGCCGGATGCTGTCCATCAGGCCGTCGAAGGCCCGCTTGCCCGTCTCGTACCGGAAGCCCCGCTGCCGCTCCAGCAGCCGCAGCTTCATGGCGTAGCCGTACAGGGCATGGTCATCGAAATTGTGCAGGCCGATCATGTCGTCCAGACGGCGGAATTCCAAGTCCAGCAGAAGCCGCTCGCCCTCCAGCGGATTCTCGGCGTTCACCGCCGCCGTCACCGTCTGCACGATGGCGGCGTCCCGGTCAGAGGGAACGGGACAGGCGCGGCCCAGCTTCACGCTGCGCTGATAGGTCAGCTCGCGGGACAGCGCCTTATAAAAAGCGGCCCATTCCGACAGCAGCGGCCCCTTGTCCGATTCCACCGTCAGCTCCTCCAGCGTCTGATACACCCCGCTGCTGACCGCCGTTTTGCACATGCCGAGAAACGCGGCATAGTCCATGGGCGGCTCGCCCTGGGTTTTCAGCATCGGCAGGCTGGAGACCAGATAGTAATAGGAAGCCACAGCGGCACCCCCTTACAGGCGCGTATCCCGGAAGAAGGGCGTCAGCATGTTGGCGATCTCCTGCTCAGAGCAGTCGAAGTAGCCGGAGCCGTCCTTGGCAGCCAGCCGGAAACCCGCGCCCACCTTTTTGGAGGGGCGAATCTCAAGCCCGGCCTTCAGCTCCTGGGCCAGCTCCTGACGGAGCCCCTCCGTCACCTGACCCACCTCTGCCGTATAGGCGGAAACGTCCTCCCCCTGCACGGCAGCCTGAATAAGCTTGGCCAGCGTGTGCTGATCCAGCGCCTTGCCCACGTCGGCGGCCAGAAGCTTCTCGAATTCCTTCTGGATCTCCTGCTGGAACGCCAGCACAGCGTCCCGCCTGGCCTGCTCAGCGTTCAGCTGGGCGCTGCTCTTGAACACCTCGATCTCCGCCCTGGCGTCGCCGCGCAGCCTGTCCGCCTCCGCTTTGGCGTCGGCCACAATGGCCTCCGCCTGCTTTCTGGCCTCTGCTACAATGGCGGCGGCTTCCCTGTTGGCGCTGTCGATGCCGTCCTTTTTGATGGAAGAAACAAGATCCTGAATCTGAAGTTCCATACTATTCACCTTCTTCGCAAAAATTCATAGATAATCCTGTAGGTATATTAGATTTATTATATAATACAAACTTCATGATTTGCAATATTTTTTATAAGGAGTATCATTCAAAATACTAATCACTCGCTTCTCAACCGGGCGGCCGAAAATGGCAGGTGCGCTCCCCTTCAGTATGTCCTTATTTTAGCAGATTCCGCCCACAGACACCATGGTCAAAACGCGGCATCTGTCCGTATTGTAGCAGAATCTGTCCATGGACGCCATGGGCAAAATACAGCATCTGCACAATTTTGTGCAAAAACAGCGGCAGTGCGAAAGTGAAAATTTGACTCTGCCATTGACTGGTGACAAATCCGAAGGACTGTGGTATACTGCTGCCATCACATCACAAGGAGGAGACACCATGCATATCAACTGGTTCCGGGATGAGAACAACCTCATCTACATCAACGGCGCGACGCAGCTGGCAGAGCTGGAGAAAACCCTGCGCTTTCCCGGTCTGGAGGAGGCCGCCAATGAGCTGCGGCAGCACCCCACGGCAGAGGGCTTCACCATCAAGGGCCCCAAGCGCACCAGCGGGCGGCTGTTCGTGCCGGATCTGACCTTTGGCCGGCATATCGAAATGGGGGAAAACATTTTCTTCTTCATGGGCGAGATGCAGGAGTGCTACGTCATCTACTGGCCCGACGCGCCGGTGACCCAATAGCTCGCACTTTTCCCTTGCAATTGGCACGCGGCTGTGCTACACTGAGTTTCGACAAGTTCATAACAGGACAGCGTGCCGGTCTCGTAAGAGACTGGCGGCGGAATGGGGTGAGATGCCCCGCGAGAAGGTCACTGTGATGCCCGCGCGTAAAGCGCCGGGATAAGTCAGATACGAGATGCGCTGCTCCTGGGCTATCGCCATTCCCGAAGCCGAAGCGAGAAGTGTTTGTTAACGCACGACCTGCTTTGGCCGTGCGCTTTTGTTTTGTGTGGAGCGCACGGCCGGGTTTGGCTGTGCGTTATTTTTTGCAGCCGGGCGCGGCGGCCAGCCGCTTTTTTCCATCGGTGGGAGAGGGGCCTCTCCCCTCTCCCATCCTCCTCAAATTTGGGCGGGAGGGGCAGAGCCCCTCCCCTACGGACGCAAAATAAGCCTCCCTCATCAGAGGGAGGTGTCATGACCGCAGGTCATGACGGAGGGAGAGACGATAGACCGCTGCATTTCCGGTCTCTCCCCCAGTCTCGCTTGCGCTCGACAGCCCCCTCGTCAGAGGGGGCCAAAGATATATCCGTACCTATCAAAAACTCAGGCCATGCGGCCTTTTAATAATATAGAAAAAATCACACGAGAAAGGAAAATCACACATGAAGAAACGAATCTTCTCGCTGCTGCTGGCGCTGGTGATGGCGGTATCGCTGCTGCCGGTCAGCGCCTTCGCGGCGGATGACTACGAGCTGCGTGTTCTGACCTTTGAGGACGCGGACTATAAGGGCGGCACCAACTTTGCCAATGGCAATGACTGGTCGTCCCTGATCGACGATCCCCAGTACGGCGGCAAGCTGCTGTACGGCAGCGGCGGCGCTGGCGTCGACTCCGCAGATGAGGCTTACCAGTGGACGGACACCAACAACACCTGGCTGCACAACATTCTCTCCGAGGGTTACGGCAGCTGGTGCTATTGGAGCGGCGGCCACGCCATTTCCAACTACAACACGGGTGACATTGAAGACTACGGTGGATTTAAAGCACAGCTCACCGTCTATAAAAAGGGCGTTTCCGGCCTGTCCCGCACCGGCGGTGGCCATAACGGCTCCAACAACTTCGCCGTGCACTATGGCTATGCGGACAACTCCGGCTATGGACTTAGTGCGGACGCGCTGCCTGCCCTGACCTTTGCCGACGGTGCGGAGCGTGTCATTGACCATATGTACGTCACCAACACCACCTATGCCCTGAACTGCTACATTGACGGCAACGGCCTGACCGCCAAGATCGGCCCGGACGACTGGGTAAAGCTGGTGGCTACCGGCTATGATACCAAGGGTGCAAAGACCGGCGAGACCGTCATCTATCTGTGCAACGGCCCGGATAACATTATCATGGACTGGACGAAGTGGGATCTGTCCAGTTTGGGCAAGGTCAGCAAGGTAACGTTCAACGTCACTGGCTCCAGCGATAACGGCTACGGCTTCTCCCAGCCCGCCTACTTCGCCTATGACGATGTGGCGGTGCGGTTTGAAAAGGCTGGCGCGGACGTTCCCGCCACCGGCGTGACGCTGGACAAAACGACGCTGAGCCTGACCGAGGGCGAGTCCGCCACTCTGACCGCCACCGTGGAACCGGAGAACGCTACCGACAAGGCCATCGTCTGGACTTCCTCCGATAACGCGGTCGCTACCGTGGAAAATGGCGTTGTCACCGCTGTGAAGGCCGGTACGGCCACCATCACCGCCGCCTGCGGCAGCGCAAAGGCGGAATGCACCGTCACGGTAACAGCAGCCCCGGCAAGCCCTCTCAGCGTAAAGGTGGGCACTGCAGCCTATCCCGTCAAGCCGGTCGATGGTCAGGCGGGCAAATATCACGTTGCCGTCCCCTATGGCAGTAACGCTACCATCAAGGTCAAGGACGCTGCTTTCCTGATGGTAACGAACAGCAAAGGCGGCTACCTCAATGATGAGGGCAGCAATCCCTTTACGTTGACCGCCGCGCAGTTGGACAAGCTTCTGATCAGCAAGGATATTCCGTTCACCCCGGCAAACAGCGCCAGCAAGGTCGCCTATCTGTCCATTATGGACGTTATGGCGGGCACCACCTATGAGCTGTACATCGAGCTGACCCGCGAAGCCGTTCCCGCCACCGGCGTGACGCTGAACGAGACGGCGCTGAGCCTGCGCCCCACCGAAAAAGCGACTCTGGCTGCCACTGTGGCCCCGGAGAACACCACCGACACGCTGGTGTGGACATCCTCCAATGACGCGGTGGCCACCGTGAAGGACGGCGTTGTCACCGCCAAGAGCGAGGGCACCGCCACCATCACCGCCGCCTGCGGCAGCGCAAAGGCAGAGTGTGTCGTCACCGTTTTGCCTCCCATTCTGGCTACCGGCGTGACGCTGGATAAGACGGCGCTGAAGCTGTACGAGGGCGACGCCGCCAAACTGACCGCCATGGTGAAACCGGAGGATACTACCGATAAGACCATCGTCTGGACTTCCTCCGATAAAACGATCGCTACTGTCAAGGACGGCGCCGTCACCGCCGTGAAGGCCGGTACGGCCACCATCACCGCCGCCTGCGGCGAAACAAAGGCCACGTGCGCCGTCACCGTGAAGGCTCCCGTAGCACCCGCTCAGAAGGACGGTGTGTATCAGATCGGCACGGCGGACGAGCTGGTCTGGTTCGCCAAGCAGGTCAACGGCGGCAGCACCGCCATCTCCGGCGTGCTGACGGCGGAGATCGACCTGAACGGCTTCGACTGGACGCCGATCGGCAGCAGCGCGAAGAAATTTTCCGGCAGCTTCGACGGCGCAGGGCATACCATCAAGAACATGACCATCGACTACCAGACGGCCAAATCCGGCGAGCGGCTATATCTGGGTCTGTTCGGCTACGCGGAGGGCACGAAGGACAACCGCGCCGCCATCAAGAACCTGACGGTTCAGGGCAGCGTGAACGCCGGCAGCGAGTTCTCCGTCTATTCGGGCAACGTGGCCGGCGTGGTGGCCTGCGGCAGCTATGTGGATGTCTCCGGCGTGATCTCCCGCGTTAACGTGACCGTGGACGCTAAGGTCGGCAGTGCCTGCGGTGTGGGCGGTCTGGCCGGTGTGCTGATCAACAGCACCGCGACCAACTGCGGTAGCGAGGGCAATGTGTCCGGCGTGAAGAATCTGGGTGGCCTTTGCTACGAGTTTTACGCAGGCACGATGACCGGCTGCTATAACACCGGCGCTGTCTCCGGCAGCGGCACGTGTGTAGGCGGCATCATGGGCTATGCCAAGCAGGCCGCCATCAAGGACGTGTACAACACCGGCGCAGTCTCCACCACGAAGAATCTGGTGGGCGGTCTGGTGGGCGAAATGGAGAATTCCAGCCTGACCAATGGCTACAGCACCGGTAAGATCACCGTGAGCGAATCCGGCGGCAGCTCTGTTGGCGCTGCGGTAGGCTGGGCCGATACGCTCTCCAATGTCTACTATCTGGAAGGCACTTCCGAGAAGGGCGTCGGCCGTGACGGCACCGCTGCCGCCAAGACCGCCGACGAGCTAAAGGCCAAGGCCATGCCTGCCGCGCTGGGCAACGGCTTCAAGCGGGATCTGGGCAATATCAACGGCGGCTATCCCGTGCTGAGCTGGCAGACCTCCGACTGCAAGCACGTCTGGAAGGATGGCAAGTGCGAGACCTGCGGCGTCGCCTGCAAGCACGTCTGGAAGGACGGTAAGTGCGAGACCTGCGGCATCGCCTGCAAGCACGTTTGGAAGGACGGCAAGTGCGAGACCTGCGGCATCGCCTGCAAGCACTCCGGCGGCACGGCCACCTGCAAGGACAAGGCCGTGTGTGAGGTGTGCCGGCAGCCCTACGGCGAGCTGGATAAGGGCAACCATGCCGACCTGAAGAAGGTGGACGCCAAGAAAGCCACCTACACGAAGGAAGGCAACATCACCTATTGGTACTGTGACGGCTGCGGCAAGTATTACAGCGATGCCGAGGCCACCAGGGAGATCACCAAGGCCGACACCGTGATCCCCAGGAAGACCCACAGCTCCAACTCCGGCAGCACGGGCACCGGTTCCGGCTCCGGCAATACAAACTCCGGCAGCACCGGCTCCGGAGCTGACGTCAAGAAGGGCGTCCAGTCCAGCAAGACCGGCGACGCGGGCGTCGCCCTGTACGCGGCCATGAGCCTACTGTCCCTGACGGGCGGCGCGGTGGTACTGGGCCGCAAGCGGAAGGCCGACTGATCCGTTCCGCCTTATCCCCCACAGAATAAAAAGCTACCGGGCGGAAAGCTTTGCTTTCCGCCCGGTAGCTTTTTCTCCGCGCTCAGACCTGTATCTGTTTTTTTGTCTGAGACGCTGACAAAACGAATGACATGTGCTATACTGTCAAAAGAATACAAGATATGTCGACTGACAGTGAAGCAAAAGGAGCGACAGAACATGAAAGATTACGAGATCATCGTGGAATCCATGACGCCCTGCGGCGGCTCCAAGCACGCCATCCGAACGATCATCGAGGCGGAGGCGGAGAGCCCGGAGGCCTACGTGGAGCAGAACAAGCGCTTCCCCATCCGGGACATCAGCCGCACCTCCGACGGCGGCATGGTCATCACCACCGGCAACGAAAGCGGCTATATCGTCCGCTATACCTTCACGGAGGAATAACCGCTTTCTTTCGGCAGGGCAGGACGTGCCCCGTCCGCCTGCCGCAATACGCTCACTCACGCCACGGAGGTATCGCCATGCCCCTGCATATTGTCCAGAATGACATTACCCAAATGAACGTGGACGCCATTGTCAACTCCGCCGATCCGCTTCTGCTGGGCGGCGAAGGCGGCGTGGACGGCTGCATTCACCGGGCCGCCGGGCCGGGACTGCTGGTGGAGTGCCGGACGCTGGGCGGCTGCCCCACCGGCAGCGCCAGGCTGACCGCCGCCTATGACCTGCCCTGCAAATATGTGATCCACACCGTCGCCCCTCGTTGGCAGGACGGCCGTCACGACGAGTGCGCTCTGCTGGTCTCCTGCTATCTGGCCGCTCTCGCGCTGGCGGAGAAACGCGGCTGTGAGAGCGTGGCCTTTCCGCTGCTCTCCTCCGGCAGCCTCAACTATCCCAGGGAGCAGGCGCTGGATATCGCCATCGACACCATCGGCCATTTCGTGCTGCGAAGCGACATGACGGTGTATCTGGTCGTTTTCGACCGCGCGGCATATCCGCTCAGAGGAGACGTACGCGCGGAGATCAGGGCCTATATCAACGACCGCTATGTGGACGTATATGCCATCAGTCAGGCCATCGCCCAGCAGGAGGAACGGCTGTACAGCGCGCGAATGCCGGACTGCTCCCCCTCGCCCTCCACGTACACGCTGGCGTCCCTGTCGCTGGAGGACGCCGTGAAGCAGCTGGACGAGGGCTTCTCGGAAATGCTGCTGCGGAAGATCGGCGAATCCGGCATGACCGACGCCCAATGCTACAAAAGGGCCAACATCGACCGGCGGCTGTTCTCAAAGATTAAAAATGATAAACACTACACGCCCTCCAAGTCCACCGTGATCGCCTTCGGTCTGGCGCTGGAGCTGCCCATGGAGGAGCTGCGGGAGCTGCTGGGCAAGGCGGGCTACTCTCTGACCCACGCCAGCGAGTTCGATATCATCGTGGAGTACTTCGTGACGCAGGGCATTTACAACGTGTTCACCATCAACGAAGCGCTGTTCGCCTTTGACCAGAACCTGATCGGCGTGTAAGCCGGTAAAAATGTCGCCTGTCAGGCGACCAAAGCCATCCTGTGTTCTGTTATCCTGAGGACAACAAAAACACAGGGAGGTTTTATTGATGAACAATGTAACAGAGCTGGTATTTATTCTTGACCGCAGCGGCTCCATGGCCGGACTGGAGAGCGACACCATCGGTGGCTTCAACGCCATGCTGGAAAAGCAGAAGAAGGAACCGGGCACGGCCTATGTATCCACCGTGCTGTTCAACAACTTCGGCTGCGTACTGCATGACCGTCTGGAGGTACAGAAGGTGCCGCCCATGACTGACGCGGATTACCAGGTAGGCGGCTGCACGGCGCTGGTGGACGCCATTGGCGACGCCATCCACCACATCGGCAACATCCACAAATACGCCCGTCCGGAGGATGTGCCCCACCGCACGCTGTTCGTCATCACCACCGACGGCATGGAAAACTCCAGCCATCACTACGACAGCGACACGGTAAAGAGGATGATTGAACGGCAGAAGGCCAAATACGGCTGGGAGTTCCTGTTTCTGGGTGCCAACATTGACGCGGTGGAGACCGCCCAACACTTCGGCATCGGCGCGGATCGTGCCGTCAACTACCGCTGCGACAGCCGCGGCACGGCGCTGAACTACGATGTTATCAGCGAAGCGGTATCCACCATCCGCTGCGAGGAGGAGCTTTCCGCCGGATGGAAAAGCCGCATAGAAGAAGATTTTGAAAACCGGGAGGACGACTGATGTACGGTGCGATTCTGGGCGATATCGTGGGCAGCCCCTACGAATTTGACTGCAACAACTACAAGGCCAAGGACTTCCCCCTGTTCAGTCGGCGCTCCGAATTCACCGACGACACGGTGATGACGCTGGCGGTGGCGAAAGCGCTGCGGGATACCCGCGGTCAGGAGGACGCCGCCGTCAAAGGGTTGCGGGGACTCAGCTCCAAGGGCCGGGCCTTTGTGCGGGAGATGCAGCGGCTGGGCCGCGCCTACCCCGACAAGGGATACGGCGTGCGGTTCAACAGCTGGCTGTATGCGGACGATCCCCAGCCCTACCACAGCTTCGGCAATGGCAGCGCCATGCGGGTGTCCCCGGCGGCATGGCTGGCGGCGGATATGGCGGAGGCGCTGCGTCTGGCGCGGCTCACCGCCGAAGTGACCCACGATCACCCGGAGGGCGTCAAAGGAGCACAGGCCACCGCCGCGGCTATCTTTCTGGCCCGCACCGGCCACAGCAAGGCGGCCATCAAGTCCTATGTGGAGCGGGAATTCGGTTACGAGCTCAGCCGCACCTGCGACGAGATCCGCCCCGCCTATCGCCATGTGGAGAGCTGTCAGGAAACCGTGCCGCAGGCCATCACCGCGTTTCTGGAAAGCACAGACTTTGAGGACGCTCTCCGCACAGCGGTATCCCTAGGCGGCGACAGCGATACGCTGGCCGCCATCACCGGCAGCATCGCCGAGGCTTTCTACGGCGTGCCGGACGATCTGAAGTCCGAGTGCCGCCACCGGCTGACGCCGGAGCTGGCAGAGCTATTGCAGACGTGGGAGCCCATTCTCTCCTTCACGCCGCCGCAGGCAGAGTAAGCAAAAGGAACCCCTTCGGTTTTTGAACCGAAGGGGTTCCTTTTCGTTTTATTACCGCTCAAACCGCACCGTATAGGTTCCCAGTACCTGCCGGCAGGGGATCTTCGCCGCGTTTTCAACGGTGAAATCCTCCTTCGGGTACACAACGCTGACCTCCGTCGGATAGGCGGGCAGCGTTTTTCCGATGCTGACGCCGTGCGCACCGTCTGCCAGCTTCCAGCGGAACGTACAGTCGCAGAACTCCTTGCCGCTGGCAATGGCCTCCGGCGCACGCAGCGGCTCCGTCCGTCCCGGGAAGAAGCAGCCCGCGTTGTCCTTCTCCGCCGGACAGGAGCCCTCGATACCCACGCCGGTAAAGCGGATCTTCAGCAGCTCCGTCCGGAACGTCACCGTCTTTCCCTCTCTGGTAAAGGGCACAGCGTCCCAATAGCCGATATTGAGCCAGCCTCTCACGCCGTCCTTTTCCACGGCGGTGTTGAACTCCACATATCCCGTGCGCTCGTCCCTCACCTCGGCATTGACGCGCAGCACCGGGCGCAGGGACATAAAGCCATCCGGTAGAACCGCCCGCAGTCTGTCCTGCTCAACGCCATAGGCCATCACAAATTGCTCCACTTTCATTGTCCTTCTCCCGTTTCAATCAGGATCATCGGCAGCTTTTCCGGCCGCAGCCACGTCAGCACCTCCGTCATGCGGTCGTGGGCAATGGCAATGCAGCCCATGGTAGGCCGTTCACCACAGTGCAGGAATATGGCCGAACCCATGCCCGGCCGGGGCGGATCGTTGTTATACTGCACTACCACCGCCAGCGCGTACTGGGTGGGATAGTCCGCCAGATGCTCGGCGCTGGCCCAGTCCTTGTAGGCCGTGCCCTCCACCCACTGGTTATAGTAGGTGGAATTGCCGTCATCCACCCAATAGCTGTCCTGCGTCACCCGCCGGAAGCCCATGGCGATATCCGCCGGAGGCTCCTCGCAGCCGAAGGCGTAGCCCAGAAAGAACAGCCCCTGCGGCGTTTTCCGGTCGCCCTCCGTCTTTTCCCGGGAAACGCCGTTCTGACCCACTCGGGCCTCTACCGCGTCGCCCACCTGCGTCCAGACCAGCTGTCCGTCCGCCTCGAACCGGAGCAGCTGTCCCGCATCGCCGTCGGCGCAAACCACGATCAACTGCCGCCCGGCAATGTCCTCCGCCGACACTCTGGCCCGCTCCAGCGCCGCCTGCAATTCCTCCGGAAGCACCGGCTCCGGCGGGGCGGGTTCTTCCTGTGCCGGTACGTCCGGAACGTTCTCCGGTTCCGGCGGCTCGCTGTCTGCCGTCTGTCCGCAGCCTGTCAGCAGCACCAGCAGCGCCATGACAGCCAACATAATCCTTCTCATGTCAGCTTACGGTCAGCGTCGGGTGCTTGTCGGAATCCAGATAGCCCAGCAGCATCAGCATGTCGTTGGCCGTGATCTTGATGTCGCCGTAGCCGGAGGTCAGGTTGCCCTTGGAGCCAACGCCGTCGATGAAGATATCCGAGCCCTTGCCGGAGACCGCCGTATCGCTCCGCAATCCGTCGCCGTTATAGTTGAACATGATGCAGGCCGCCGAGTAATCGTCATGGAACTTCCGGTAGAGATTCTCCGCCTGCGCGGCGTCCCAATCCCGCGTGCCGCTGTTCCGCTGCATGGTGTTGTAGTACAGGGAATCCGGGTCGCAGACCCATACATCGCCGTCGCTGATGGGCACATATTTTAGATTCGAGCCCCGGTCATTGATGCCGATGTAGTACAGAATATCAAACTCTCCGGCAGGGGTGGCCTTGTCGCCGTCCCGCTTGTTCCACGTAACGCCGTTGTCGCCCAGATAGGCCGTCACCGCGCAGAGTTCCCGCCACGTGCCGTCCTCCTGCCATTCCGACAGGGTCAGCGTACCCCGGCTGCCCGACGAGACCAGCTCCAGTTTCTGCTGGGTATAGGGCGCCTGCGCCGCGTTGTCCTGTCCCGTCCCGGCGGGCAGATCGTTATTGGCCGCGTCCTGCCGGGGCTGATCCTGACTGCCGCCGTTTTGGCCGTTCGTATAGGGCTTCAGGCCGATGGCGTCATAGAACTTCGCCACCGGCGGGATATCCAGCACGTCCAGATAGACCAGCACGCCCGTCCCCACCGCCAGCAGCACGATCAGCGCCGCCACGATGCAGATGGCCCGTTTCAGGATGTCTGTCGTCCGGTCTTCTTTCTTCGGCTCCTCATAAACGTCCTTGACGTACTGCTTATGCCGCGTGTCCTGACCGCCGCCGTTTACCGTCCGCTCCACGGTCTGCTGCACCGACTGCACCGCCGTCCAGCCGCAGGCAGGACAGTGTCCCCATGCGTCAAGAGCTGTGCCGCACCGTGCGCAGTAGGCCATACGCCGAACCGGCTGGCCCTGTGGCTGCGGCGCCGCCGTTTGACGCACCGGATCGCTCTCCGGCACCACCGTCTCCTCCTCAGCCCGTGAACGCACCGTGTTGATAATATCGGCGGTCGGGTCGCAGACGGGACACAGCCCCGTCCGCTCATCCAGCCTTGCGCCGCATTTCCCACAGAATCTATCCATGCTTTCTCTCCCATCTTTTCGTCTGGTTGTGCCTGTTTGCTTCAGGCCGTTTCGTCTATCGCGGCATATTCATACATGTGATAGCTCTCCAGCCGGCCGGTGCTGGTATAGTAATGCTTCCTTGCCAGCTCGCCATACTCGTTGTAAACGGCGGAGGAATCGCTGACCACCGTGCCGTCCGCAAGACAAGCAGTCTCCTTCAGCGGCTTTCCCGCCGCGTTATACTGATAGGCCACATAGCCGGACAGCGTGTCATCGGGAAGATAGGTGTCCACCCTTGTCAGCAGGCCATCATCGTCATACGCATAAACGGCATACGCGAAGAAGCTCTCCTCCCCGCAGGGATACTGGTACTGCTTTTCCCTGCGTCCGTCCGCGTCAAGCTCATAGACCTCGCGGTATCCGTTTTCATAGGTAACGGTTTCCGCATTGTTCTCCGTTACCATGGTTCTGCCGCGAGGCGTGACTACGCCCGTGCAGTTGGGATACCAGTAGCCGGTCTCCTCGCTCAGCGCCGCATGGCCGGTCTGGTTTCCCTGCCCGTCATAGGACGTTACGCCGGTCATTTCGCCCTTCGCGTCATAGGTATATGTATGATACCACTGCAAAGCGTCGCTTTCATCGTAAGAGTCCATCCGGGTCAGACGGCGGACTTTTTTCGTATCCGCAGCGCCCTGATTACCGTCCTCCGCGGCGGTCTGCGGCGGAATATCCGGTTGCTCCTCCCGACTTCCCGCCGCCGGGATGTCCACGACTCCCAAGCGGGCCAAAACGCCCACGCCAGCCACCACCAGCAGCAGCAGACATACCGCCGCCCAGATCGCCGCGCAGCCGCGCTTTTTATTGGAAGCGCTCCGCTCCTCCGCACCGCAGACCGGGCACTGCCCTGTCTGGTTCTCTAACTCCGCGCCGCATTTTTTACATAATTTTGCCATAGTATTTCTCCTGTATCGACGCCATCGTCACTGCATTGACCGATGGCAAGCACGTACCGCCTCCCTCATACTACAGGAAAAGTATATCACAGATGCGGCGTGTTTTCAAATAGCTTTTCACAAAAGGCGCGTTCTGTTGTTTTCCTTGACAAACACAGGACTTTGCCGCACAATAAACATACTATCGAACTGTATCAGGAGGACGAACATCATGCGCAGAAAAGAATGTGAACGGGACGCCGCCTTTGCCTGGGAGGTGCTGAAGAACTCCATCTATTCCACCGTGTCCATGGTATGCCCGGACGGCACGCCCTACGCCACCCCGGTGAACATCATCGGCGATGAGGTGTACAACGCGCTGTACTTCCACTGCGCCGGGGCCGGCGAGCGGTGGGAGCTGCTGAAGAACGGCGCGCCGGTATGCGTTACGGCGGTATCCACCGCCACGCTGCTGCCCAACCAGTTCACCACCGCCTACCGCAGCGCCATGTTCCGGGGCCGCGCCCAGGTGGTGACGGACGAGGGCGAAAAGATGAAGGCCATGCTGCTGCTGTGCACCGCCTTTGACCCCAAGGGTATGGGGCGCTTCGATCAGGCCATGGCGCACTGCCCCGCGCAGGTCATCAAAATCGTGCCGGAGGTCATCACCGGCAAGGAGCACGAGATGCATCAGGAACCGTCCAAGGCCCACACCTGCCATTCGTGATTTTCTTTCCCATCATACAAAAAGCTGTCCCGGCCAATGGTCGGGACAGCTTTTTGTATGATTGTCATTGCCGCCGTCAGCCGTTGAGGATGCGCATGAACTCCTCGCCGGTGATGGTCTCCTTTTCGTGGAGGTACTTGGCCAGATCGTCCAGCTTGGCTCGGTCGTTCTGCAGGATGTCCAGCGCCTTCTGATGGGCCTTTTCCACCTGCTCCACCACCAGCTGGTCGATCTTGGTCTGGGTCTCCGGCGAACAGGCAAGGGACACGTCGCCGCCCAGATACTGGTTGGTGACGGTCTCCAGCGCCACCATACCGAACTCCTTGCTCATGCCGTAGCGGGTCAGCATGGCGCGGGCCAGCTTGGTGGCCTGCTCGATATCGTTGCTGGCGCCGGTGGTGATGGAGCCGAACACCACCTCCTCGGCGGCACGTCCGCCGGTCAGGGTGGCGATCTTGTTCTCGATCTCCTCCTTGTTCATCAGGTAGTGGTTGCCCTCCTCCACCTGCATGGTATAGCCCAGCGCGCCGGAGGTGCGGGGGATGATGGTGATCTTCTGCACCGGGGCGGAGTGGGTCTGCCGCGCCGCCACAAGGGCGTGGCCGATCTCGTGATAGGACACGATCCACTTCTCCTTGTCGGTGAGGATGGCGTTCTTCTTCTGATAGCCGGCGATGACGGTCTCGATGCTCTCCTCCAGGTCGGCCTGCGTCACCAGCTTGCGGCCGTCACGGACGGCACGGAGCGCCGCCTCGTTGACGATGTTGGCCAGCTCCGCGCCGGAAGCGCCGGAGGCCATGCGGGCCACCACGCTGAAGTCCACATCCTCCGCCACCTTGATCTTTCTGGCGTGTACCTTCAGAATTTCCTTGCGGCCCTTCAGGTCGGGCAGCTCCACGGGAACGCGGCGGTCGAACCGTCCGGGACGGGTCAGCGCCGGGTCGAGGGATTCAGGCCGGTTGGTGGCCGCCAGAATGATAACGCCGGAGTTGTCCTCAAAGCCGTCCATCTCCGTCAGCAGCTGGTTCAGTGTCTGCTCCCGCTCATCGTTGCCGCCGTACTGACCGCCGCCGCTGCGCTTCTGGCCGATGGCGTCGATCTCGTCGATGAACACGATGCAGGGCGCCTTCTCCTTGGCCTGACTGAACAGGTCGCGCACCTTACTGGCGCCCATACCCACGAACATCTCCACGAATTCCGAGCCGGACATGGAGAAGAACGGCACGTGGGACTCGCCTGCCACCGCCTTGGCCAGCATGGTCTTGCCGGTGCCCGGAGGGCCCACCAGCAGCACGCCCTTGGGCATATGCGCGCCGATGGTCTGGTACTGGCCGGGGTCGTGGAGGTAGTTGACGATCTCCTGCAGGTTCTCCTTGGCCTCATCCTCGCCTGCCACGTCGGCAAACTTGATGCCCTCAGTGGACTGGACGTAGACCTTGGCGTTGGATTTCCCCATGCCGAACATCAGGGAATTGCTTCCGCCGCCCATCTTCTTCATGAGATTACGGGAGATGATCTGTCCGACGGCGATGAAGATCACCAGCGGCAGCACCCAGCCCAGAATGCTCATCAGCAGCGAGGTCTGCTGGATCTCCTCGCCGGTGGTGGAGATCCCGGCGTCCAGCAGGCGCTGCACCAGTCCGTCGTCGGGCACCATGGCGGTCTTGTAGATGGTCTTGCCGTCAGTGGAGGTAAACAGGATGCGGTTATCCTGCTGCTGGATCTCCACCTGACCGATCTCCTTCTTCTCCGTCATGGACACAAAGGTGTTGTAGTCCACATCCTTGATCTGATGCTCCGCCAACCAGGGCATGGCCAGCAGGTTGAACAGAAACAGCACCAGCAGGGCAACGGCGTAGTAAAAAAGCAGCGGTTTTTTTGGGGTCTTGACCTCTTTCATAATACCGTTTCTCCTTTCCTTATTTTCATACCAATTGCTATTATTGGAAGAATTATAGTGATGATACTCTCTGTTGTCAAGAAGGCCAACGGTAAACTTTCTGTGAAGTTCTCCCAGGGGTTTGCAAAACGGGGACAAGCCTGCTATACTGCATATAACCGTTTTTTTCCGGGAGGATACCGCAATGGAAGATCTGACTGTTTCCAAAGTTCTGAATACGTCGCTGGGCGGGTTTACCGTAGGGCACATCCTGTCGGCGATTTTGACGCTGCTGGTCTGTCTGGTGGTGGTGCGGCTGGTGATGAAGCTGGTCACACGGCTGCTGGGCCGGGCACAGAAGCTCAACGAACGGCTGCAAAAAATCATCCGCACCGCCGTCAAGGCCGTGCTGTACCTGCTGACGGCCATCATCACCGCCGGAGCGCTGGGCATCAACACCACGTCGCTGACGGCGCTGATGTCGGTGGTGACATTGGGCGTGACGCTGGCGGCGGAGGACATTCTGGGCAACGTGGCCGGGGGACTGGTGATTCTGTCCTCCCACCCCTTCTCCATCGGCGACACCATCGAGGTGGACGGCGTGGAGGGCGTCGTCCGTGAGATCACCCTGAACCACACGAAGATCGAGGCCTATGACGGCCAGACCATCATGCAGCCCAACAAATTGCTGTCCTCCTCCCGCGTAACCAATTACACCGCGCTGGGACGGCGGCGCATCGTCCACAGCGTAAGCGCCTCCTACGACGCGCCCACGGAGACGGTAAAGGCCGCCTGTCTGGAGGCGGTGGCCGCCGTGCCCGGCGTGCTGTCCGCTCCCGCGCCGGAGGTGCAGCTGGTCAACTACGGCAACAGCGCCATCGAATACTCCGTCCGCTGCTGGGCGTCGGTAGCGGACTACTGGCGGGTCTACTTCGCGGTGCGGGAGAACCTGCGGGACGCCTTTGCCCGCCACGGCGTGGAGATGACCTATGACCATTTGAATGTGCATGTGATAGAGAAATAATAAGAAATCCCGGCCAAAGGCCGGGATTTCTTATTATTTACACGCCCCGCAGCACGTGCTTGCGGTAGCTGGCGCGGAAGTAGAAGTACTCCACCGTGCCGGTAATGGCCCAGGAGAAGATATACAGCAGATACAAAGACGGAATGGTCTTGAAATAGGCGAAGATGGTATACACCCAGATGACCCGGAACACACAGGAGCCCAGGATCACGATGATGGTGGGCACCACGCTGCGGCCGATACTGCGGGACGCGGCGATGCTGGCATCCATCCACGGGGCCACCACGAAGGAGAACCCCATGATCCGCAGACGCTGCATACCTGCGTCGATGACCTCCGGCTCGTTGGCGAACAGGGACAGGAACTCCCGTCCGAACAGCAGCAGCAAGCCGCCCGCCACGCCGCCCACGATGGCGGCGTAGCACATGCTGATGCGGTAGCTTTTCAGAATGCGGTCGTTGTTGCCCGCGCCCCAGTTGCGGCTGCCGAAGGTGGCGCAGGCGGTGTAAAAGGCGGCCATCATATTAAAGATCAGGGTGTCGGCGTTGGCGGCGGCGGAGTTGCCGGACACCATTACCGCGTCAAAGGAGTTGACGCCCACCTGCACAAACAGGTTGGCGATGGCGAAAATGGCGTTCTGCAAGCCGGCGGGAATGCCGATGGCCAGCACGCGGCGGCTGGCCTGGGGGTGGAACCGCAGCTTCCGCCAGCTGAGACGGCACTCGTCACCACGCCGCAGCAGGTGCAGCACGATCAGCAGCGCCGACAGGTACTGGGCGATGACGCTGGCCAGCGCCACGCCGTCCGCCGCCATGTGGCACTGGATGACGAAGAACAGGTTCAGCGCCACGTTCACCACACCCGCCGCCGACAGGTAGATGAGGGGGCGCTTGGTATCGCCGGTGGCGCTGAGCACGCCGTTGCCGAAGTTATAAAGCGCCATGGCGGGCATGCCGAAGGCGTAGATCTTCAAATACAGTGTCGCGCCGTCGATCAGCTCCGGCTTGGTGTTCAGCAGCGCCAACATGGGGCGGGCCAGCAGATTGCAGATCAGCAGCAGGATGATGCCTGCCGCCACGCAGATCAGGAACGAGGTGTGGACGGTCTTTTCCACCTGCTCCCCATCCCGCAGGCCAAGGCCGTGGGCCACCGCCACATTGACGCCGCTGCCGATACCGATCAGCAGTCCCGTGAACAGCGATACCAGCAGCGTGGTGGAGCCCACCGCACCCAGCGCCCGGTAGTCGGCGAACTTTCCCGCGATGGCCACGTCGCTGAGGTTAAACAGCACCTCCAGCACCTGCGTCAGCATCAGCGGCAGGCTGAACAGCAGGATATTCTTCCACAGCGAGCCTGTGGTCATTTCGATGACGCGCTTTTCCCGTGCCATAGCCGCGCCCTCCTTTTATAAAAATTCCGTATGCGTTCGGACAGTATAGCACGGCATTTTGTCGAAAACAACAGCATTTCCCTCCGATTTTCCTCTGGGGAAATGGCGGGAAATTGTGCAAAGTGCTCCCCCTTCCCCGCCCTGCTTCGGCCTCTCCGGGAAAATCGCATATTTTGTGAACGAACTTCGGATGTTTTGTGAACATTAGCACTCTCCTATTGACAGTGCTAAAATCCGCGTTATAATAAAGCCGATCCTTGAGGGAGGGCAAAGAAAGCTCCCCACCGGAGATCAAAAATATATGTATCTGTCATGGTAACAGAGTTTCGCCGGCGGAACGCCGCCGGGAAAATGAATGGAGGTTATGACTTATGTTGCCTAGCATTTTTGGTGAAAATCTGTTTGATGATTTCTTTTCTGATCCTTTCGGCATGATGGTGCCTCAGGGCCGCGATCCCCTGTACGGCAAGCACGCCAAGAACCTGATGAAAACCGACGTCCGCGAGACGGAGGATTCCTACGAGCTGGACATTGACCTGCCCGGCTTCAAGAAGGATGAGGTCAGCATTGACCTGAAGAACGGCTGCCTGACCATTCAGGCCGCCAAGGGTCTGGACAAGAGCGAGAGCGACAAGAAGGGCAAGTACATCCGTCAGGAGCGCTACGCCGGTGCCTGCAGCCGCAGCTTCTACGTCGGCGAGGATGTGGAGCCCGACCAGATCAGCGCTAAGTTCGAAAGCGGCATTCTGCAGATCAGCGTCCCCAAGGCCGCCAAGAAGCTGCCCAAGAGCTCCTCGATCTCCATCGACTAACGCTTATATGACATAAAAAATCGGTGATGGCTTTGCCATCACCGATTTTTTACTGTCATTCCACCGATACCACCTGCCTGGACGCGGCGTCATAGCATACCGTCACCTGATGCTCCTCGTTGTCGGTGCCGGTGTAGGTGCATCTCACCTGCAGCACCGTACCGTCCCAGCCGTCGATGGTCACATCAAAAATGGGATAGCCGTTGGCCGGCACCGTCTGCACGGCGGGGAAAGCGTCCTTCAGCACCTCATTCCCCTCATACCACAGGTGCTCCAGAGTGAGTCTCATGCTGCCCACTGCTTCGCCATACCACCGCTCATCCGTACCCTGATAGAAATGCCAAACCTTGCAGTCAAGGTGGGGCGTTTCATCACGAACACTTTGGCCGATGGCCAGATAGGCGCTGTCCGACGACCAGTACAGGCCGGTGATCTTCGTATCGGGATACGATTCGCCCATACCGGCATTCACACTGCCATCGCCCCAGCGGCGCTGCATATCGGCAGGCTTCGTTACCTTGACCGACGGATTGCCGAAGCTGCCGGCATACGTCACCACGGTGATGCTGCCGTCGGGTGATGTGCTGCTTTCGTTGCGGAACAAATCTCCTCGCGCTTGCAGGCTGCTCAGAAATACATACACCACCGCCAGCACAATCAGACTCAGCGTTACCGCCATAGCGATGAACCAGCGTCTGCGCCGACGGGCACGGCGCTCGGCCAGTGTCAGGTCAAGTACCGCCTGCACCGCCGGAGATGTGACAGGCTCCGCCGCCGCTTCCGGTTCCTCCGGGGCGGTCTGATAGGTCAGCAGCTGATCCACGCTCAGCTCCAGCGCTTCCGCCAGCGGCTCCAGCAGCGAGATATCCGGGCAGCCCGCGCCCCGCTCCCATTTGCTGACGGCCTTGTCCGTCACATGCAGCGCCTCCGCCAGTTCCCGCTGGGTCAGGTTCCGTTCTTTCCGTCTCTGGGCGATGAATCTGCCCAACATTTCTCGATCCATGGGATCACCTCCGCCTTCATGGTAGCAAACAGGGCGGTTTTCCGCAACCGACGGAGCGTTGAGTGGGGTGCTACGGCACCTAAGGCCCCCTTGTGTAAAGGGGGCTGTCACGGCGTAAGCCGTGACTGGGGGATTGGTTCGTCCCCTCCGGCGCTTCGCGCCACCTCCCCTTACACAAGAGGAGGCTTGATGCCCCTTCACTCCTCGAACAGATACACCCTCGTCTCATAGGGTCTTGTCTGGAACGGGATGGCCGGGTCGGCCACCGGATAGTTCTGCAGCACCAGACGGCCCTTGGAGAAGTCGTACCCCTTAGGCGGCGTCACCACCAGGGGCCGCTCTGTAAAGGAGCAGGCCACCAGCAGCCGCTGGCCCTTCATCTCGCGGGTGTACAGGTAAAGGCTCCCCGCCAGCGGACAGCAATCCCGGTACTTGCCCTCCCGCACCACCGGAAGCCGCTTCCGCAAAGCGATGGCACGGCGGTAGAAATTCAGCAGCGAATCGGGATCGTGCTCCTGGGCCTCCACGTTGATCTCCCGGTAGTTGTCGTTGACGTAGAACCACGGCGTTCCGGCGGTAAACCCGGCGTTGACCGTATCGTCCCACTGCATGGGGGTGCGGGCGCTGTCCCGGCTGCCCAGCCACAGCCAACGCAGCCGCACCTTCTCCGGAAGGCGGGGCATAAAGTTGCGGCTCTGCACGTCCTCATACATATCGGTATGGGCAGGCCGCCAGTTGGTCATGCCGATCTCCTGCCCCTGATAGACAAAGGGCGTGCCCTGCTGGAAAAGATAGGCCGCCGCCAGCGCCTTGCCGCTTTGCTCCCGGTACTGCTCGCTGCCGTAGCGGGAGATGACGCGGGGATGGTCGTGATTCTCCAGATACAGCATGTTCCACGCCTTGCCCCGCAGCTTCCGCTGCCACAGATCCCACACCCGCTTCAGCCGCCGCAGGGAAAAGGCGGTGTGGGCATAGTCGGTATACAGGCAGTCGGCGCACATGCTCTGGAACTGGATCATCATGTCCATCTGGCCCCGCTTTTCGTCGATGTATTTCAGTGCCTGACGGGGACTGACCATGGGAGCCTCCGCCAGCGTCACGCAGTCGTAGTGATCCAGCACGTCCCGCTTGAACTCCTCCAGATACTCGTGGACATGGGGGCCGTGGTTATAGTGGCGGATACCCCGTGCCGCAGGCATGAGCCGGTCGTCCGGCAGTCCATCCTTCTTGGAGATAAAGGTGATGACGTCCTCTCGGAAGCCGTCCACCCCCAGCTCCAGCCAGAACCGCAGAATCTCCTTTACCTCCTGCCGCACCAGCGGGTTATCCATGTTCAGATCCGGCTGCTTCACGGCGAACAGGTGGAGATAATACTCCTGCCGCAGCTCGTCCCACTGCCATGCTTTGCCCTCGAACACGCTGTCCCAATTGTTGGGCAGATTGCCGTCGGGCTTCTCCTTGCGCCAGATGTAGTAATCGGTGTAGGGGGCGATGCGGCGGCGGGACTTCTGGAACCACTCGTGCTCGTCACTGGTGTGGTTCACCACCAGATCCATAATGACCTTCATGCCCCGGGCGTGAGCGCCCTCCAGCACCTTCTTGAACCACTCCATGCCGCCGAACTCCGCCGCAATATCCCGGTAATCGGAGATATCATACCCGCAGTCCGCGCCCGGCGAAGGATACAGCGGCGAGAACCAGATGCCGTCCACCCCAAGGCTCTTGATGTAGTTCAGCTTTTCGTACACGCCCTGCAAGTCGCCCATACCGTCGCCGTCGCCATCCTTGAAGCTGCGCGGCCAGATCTGATAGAACACCATGTCCTTATACCAACGGTCACGTCCCATATTGTATTGCCCCTTTCCGTTTTTCCTCTATTATAGCGCAAGCCGGGCGGCCTTGCAAGGCTGCCCGGCTTGCGTCTATTGAAAAAGCTGCAAGGGCATAGCCCTTTTTGACAAGCGAAACGTTACAAATTGCTCTGCCTTCTGTCAAAGGCCCGGCGCAGCCACCCGCCGATGGCGGTGACGCACACCAGCACCGCCACCAGAAACGCGCCGGGGATCACGATGATCCACCACGCGCCACGGTTCAGCGCCTGTTGGGAAAGGGTCAGCATGCTGCCCCAGGAGATAATATCCAGCGGCAGACCCATGCCCAGAAAGCTGAGGGTGGACTCCGCCGCGATGGCGGTGGACACACTCATGACCACCATAAACAGGATAGAGGACACGAAGTTGGGGGCCAGATGCCGCCACAGCACCCGGTGGAAGCTGCCGCCCATGCAGCGGCAGGCAATGACATAGCCGCTGTGCCGCAGCTGGCGCACCTCGGTACGCACCACCTTGGCCATGGCGCACCAGCCGGTGACGCCGATCACCAGCGACAGGCTCAGCACATTGGCAGTGCCTAGAATGGCCTGCAAGAACAGCACCAGCAGCAGCGACGGTACGCTGCCCAGCAGCTCGGTCAGGCGCATCATGGCCGTGTCCAGCCACGGCGCTGCCATGCCGCTGACGGCTCCGTACACCACGGCGATGACCGTGGACACGGCGGCGGCCAGAAATCCCACTGCCAGCGATACCCGGCCACCGTACCAGATGCAGGCGAAGATATCCCGGCCCATGGTGTCGGTGCCGAACCAGAATTGCCCCGACGGCGCGGCGGCGCAGTTGGCAAGATCCATATAGGCGGGGTCGCGGCCCGTCAGCAGCGGCGCGCACAGGCAACCCAGCACGATCACCGCCAGCACGGCAAGGGGGACAAGCGGCAGCTTCCGCCGCCGCTTGGGCAGAGCGGCGGGCGTCTTTTCCGGCAGAATGCCCACCACTGAAAACAGCTCCTGATCCGTCACAGCGCCGTCACCTCCCCCTGAGAAGCCCGCTGCCGGGGGTCGATCCGCTGGTTGATGCCCTGGGCGATCATGCTGCACAGGATCACCAGCGCACCGGTGAGGATACACAGCACCATCAGCAGGTTATAGTCGGCGTAGCGGGCGCTTTCGAAGGACAGCGCGCCCAGCCCCGGATAGCTGAACACCGTTTCCACGATGTAGGTTCCCCCCAGCACGTGGGGCACAGAGATAGCCATCAGACTGAAATACGCCGGCAGGCTGTTGGGCAGACAGTGCCGCAGCAGCAGACGGCGGCGGCTCAGCCCCGTGGCACGGCCCATCAGCACATAGTCGGAGCGCACCTCCTCCAGAAGGCGGCTGCGCACCATGTAAGCGTAGTACCACAGGTGCCCCGCCAGCACCACCGCCATGGGCAGGATCAGATGCACGATCCGGTCGCCCACATCGTCGGCGTGGCCAATGGCGTAAGCGCCGCTGCTGGGCAGCCACCGCAGCGCGACACAGAAAATCAGGATCAGAATCATGGACAGCCAGAATTCCGGAATACAGCTCATCACCGTGCCCAACCGGCACAGCATCTTGTCCACCCAGCGATCCTCGTACCACGCGCACAGAAGCCCCAGCCCCAGCGCGCCCAAAAAGGTCAGCACAAAGCCCACGCCACCCAGCAGCAGCGTGTTGCCTGCCCGCTGGACGATGACCTCCATCACCGGCTGCTTGTACTTATAGGAGATACCGAAATCGCCGTGGAGGGCGTTTTTCAGCCACACGCCGTACTGCTCCAGCAGCGGCTCGTCCAGTCCCAGCTTTGTCCGGGCCTCCGCCTTTTCCGCCACGGACATTTTCTCCACCCGCTCGCCGTAATAGGCGCTGAGAGGATCACCGGGGGCGAGACGGGCCATGCAGAACACCGCCAGCGACAGCAGCCACACGCTGACAAGGAAGATCAGGACTTTTTTTGCGATCAGCAGAGGGATGTTCTCTCTCATTGGCCGTCCTCCTCTCCTGTCAGGACAAAGTGTCCCGGCTCGACCTCCCCCATCACGCCGTCCCGGCGGAAGGTCATGGCGTCGAAATCCAGCCGCCGGCGCTGGCGCTCCCGAATAGGGTCGGGCAGCGGGATAGCCGACAGCAGCGCTTTGGTATAGTCATGCCGGGGATGAGCGAACACCGTCTCGGTGGGGCCAAGCTCCACCAGCTTGCCCCGGTACATGACCCCCACCCGGTCGCACAGGTACTCCACCATGGACAGGTCATGGGCGATGAACAGGATGGAGAACCCGTGCTCCTGCCGCAGATGGGAAAACAGGTTGATGATCTGGGCCTGAATGGACACGTCCAGCGCCGCCACCGGCTCGTCCGCCACCAGCAGCCTCGGCTCCATGGCGAGAGCGCGGGCGATGGCCACACGCTGGCGCTGGCCGCCGGACAGCTCCGGCGGATACTTGTCCAGATAGCTCTCCTCCATGCCCACGTAGTACAGCTGAAAGGCGGCTTCTGCCCGCAGACTGCCCCGGGGCGGCTTCATATGGTGAATGGCCATGGGCTCGGCGATGATCTCCGCCGCCGTCATGCGGGGATTCAGGCTGGAGGTGGAGTCCTGAAAGATCAGCTGGCGCTCCGCCTCCAACCGGCGGCGGTTGGCGCGGTACTGTGCGGTGTCGCAGGTGTCGATGCCGTCATAATAGATATGTCCCGCCGTGGGGCGGTACACGTTCATGATGCAGCGCGCCACGGTGGATTTGCCGCAGCCGCTCTCCCCCACCAGTCCCAATATCTCGCCCTGCTTCAGCTGGAAGGACACATCATCCACCGCCCGAAGTGTCTGCCTGCCCGGCAGGGGAAAGCAGTGGGTCAGGTGCTGCACGTCCAGCAGGATATCAGACATAGTGCTCTTCTCCTTCCGGCAAGGGCGCCAGCTGAGGCGCTCTGGGATCCAGCAGCCACGTGGCCGCGTAGTGGGTATCGCTGACGGGGAACATGGGGGGCTGCTGCTGGTAGTCGATGGCCAGCGCCTGGGGATTGCGGCAGGCGAAGGCGTCGCCCTCCGGCGGGTCGATGAGGGTGGGCGGCATGCCGGGAATGGTGTGCAGCGCCCCGTGGCGCTTAGCCAGCGCCGGGAGCGAGCGCAGCAGCCCCTTGGTATAGGGATGGCGGGGATCGTAATAGACCTCCTCCGCCGTGCCGATCTCCACGATGCGTCCGGCGTACATGATGGCCACCCGGTCAGCCGCCCGCGCCACCACGCCCAGGTCGTGGGACACCAGAATGGTGGAGGTATGCAGCCGCTGCTGGATATCCCGCAGCAGATCCAGTATCTGGGCCTGCACCGTTACATCCAGCGCCGTGGTAGGCTCGTCCGCCAGCAGAATTTTCGGCTCGCCCGCCAGCGCCATGGCCATCAGGCACCGCTGCCGCTGGCCGCCGGACAGCTGATGGGGGTACTGCGCTCCCTGCCGGGGCTCCACGCCCACCAGCGCCAGCAGCTCCGCCACACGGCTGTCCACGGCGGAGCGCTCCATGCGGCCCCTATGGGTGCGGACAGCCTCGGCGATCTGCCTGCCCACCGGCATGGCGGGGTCCAGCGCCGTCAGTGGATCCTGAAAGATCATGGAGAACACCTTGCCCCGCAGGCGGCGCATATCCCGCTCCCGGTAGGTGGTAATGTCCACTCCGTTTACGGTGATGCTGCCGGAGGTGATGCGGGCGTTCTGGGGCAGCAGCTTCATGATGGAGCGGCACAGCATGCTCTTGCCGCAGCCGCTCTCCCCCACCAGCGCCAGCACCTCGCCCTCGTGGAGTGTCAGGCTCACGTCCCGCACGGCCTGCACCGTCCCGGAGGGTGTGTCCAGACACACGGAGAGATGGTCGATATTCAATAATGTGTTTTCCATGGTGTTCACCAGCCTTTTGGTGGAGTTTCGTCCCCTCGGGGACGACCTACTTTTGTCAACAGTGACAAAAGTAGGCAAAAACACCGGAAGGAACCTC